>ERZ808252.10-NODE-10-length-214885-cov-46.568454_pt1 | contig 214885 bp, 129 predicted proteins | sample MGYA00521242_ERZ808252 | MGnify/ENA primary metagenome ERZ808252 (study PRJEB31516, sample SAMN03275581) | gut metagenome | biome: mammalia-associated habitat; material: feces | host: Papio cynocephalus | place: Kenya | collected 2012-08-07 ...
TTTTGAAAAACTGTTATTTTACGCTATCTTTCTAAGGGTGGGAAACTTCAGTTACAATATTTTTTGCAGACTGGCGAAAGAATCGCCCAATCTTACGTTAACATTTGTTGGCACGGCTTGCCCCTCCATTTAACACACTGTTTTCCGTTCAAATAGAGCGGTCTCAGGCCCTTGTCATCCCCTCCGCACCTCCGGGGGTAGCCGTACACCGCGTACCGGCGCGCCATACCGTCCGTTTGGTGCGCCGGGGTGGTGCTTTTCGCCACGCCATCCGCCCCGTCTTGCATGCCCATCCGCCCCAGCCCGCAGCGCAAGATGGCCAGTCCTGACCCTCATTACCAGCCGTTCTGCCCGGTATGCCGCTGCACATCCGCTGCCGCTCGTCCTGCTATGCGCTGTCGGTCAGTCACTTGCCGTTGCACACACGAGCGTGGCGTATTTTCGTGCGGCGGCCTTCCGATTCTAAAAACCGCCGCCATTTCACCTTTTATCTTCATTTTTCCGTGTCCTGCTTAACATAAAGAAACACCTGTTAACATATTGAATGAGCCTGTTGGCAGCGCGAAAGTTGGCGTGGGCCTCGCGCATTGCAGCCTTTGCCGATCGGGCAGCCGCAATGCCAGGTGCAAGTCTGAGCATTGAAGCATTCACTCATAGGCTTGGAGTGGCAGGGCGAGCGGAACAGCGTATAGGTGTTGTATCTTTATGCGTTATACAGTGCTTTTTGTCAGTCGGATGCTATTTTCTTCATCGTTTTGTTGCAGTTTTGTCTTATAATTGTTACTTTTGTTGCGCAAAAACATTTTTCTTTGTGGATAACAAATGTCTTTTTTTTGAATGAAAAGGTTTAGTGTATTAGTCTTGTCCTCCTTACTTGGAATAGCCGTTTCCCACGCTGTTCCTGCCAACCCGGCTCCGGCCAAATTGCTCCAGCCCGACGGCACGTATCTGACAGTGCGCCTTGTAGGTGACGAATACCAGCACTATGCCACCACCGAAGATGGCTATACGGTGCTGAAATCGCCGGCGGGCTACTATATGTATGCCCGGCTTGACGGTGGAAAACTGGTTGCCACGCAGTATGTTGCGCGAAACATGGCCGACCGCAGCGCGGCAGACAAGGCGTTTCTGCAAACCATGCCAAAGCACGTCCGCCCCACGCTCTCTGCGACAGCCCGCGAGATGAAGATGGCGCTGAGGAGCATGACAGGCGGCCCCCGCCGCCTGCATGGCAGTGACAAGTATGACGTCAGCAATTTCCGCGGCCTTGTCATCCTTGTTGAATTTAGCGACCGCAGTTTCTCACGCACCGACATCCGCGACATTATTGACAGCATGGTCAACCAGAGGGGCTACGACGGCTACATGTCGTCCTCGCTGATTCCCGAGAAGATCGAATGTACCGGCAGTGTGCGCGACTACTACTACGACAACTCCATGGGAGCCTTTGACCCGCAGTTCGACATTGTGGGGCCGGTCAAGATAAGCTACTCCATGTATGATGCCGGCGGCTCGGGCAACGGCCAGGTGCTTGCCGCCGCAGCCTGCCAGGCCGCCGACGGGCTGGTGGACTTCTCCCGGTATGACGGCGACGGCGACGGGACGGCCGACATGGTCTACCTTATCTATGCCGGCTATGGAGCCAACTCCTCGGGCAACAACTCCGACCTGCTCTGGCCCCATGCCTCAAAGATGCTCGGCGTCCGCCTTGACGGCGTGTCGCTGAGCCGCTACGCCTGCTCTACCGAGATGTACGGACGCGAGGGCTCCGGCGTGCTCGACGGCATAGGCACGATGTGCCACGAGTTCAGTCATGTGCTGGGCCTGCCCGACGAGTACGATACCGACTACGCCTCGGGCGGCGGCCAGAGCGTACACCCTGCCACATGGTCGGTCATGGCTGGCGGAAGCTACCGCAACAAGTCGCGCACGCCGGTGGGCTACACGCTGTACGAACGCTATGCACTGGGGTTCGCCAGCCCGCAGCTGATAGCGGCGCCCGGGCAGTTTTCCCTAGGCCCGCTGAACACGACCAACCAGGGGTTCCGCATCAATTCCGGCATCGCCAACGAGTTCTTCCTTCTTGAAAACAGGCAGCAGACCCGCTGGGACGCCTACCTCGCCGGCCACGGCATGATTGTCACCAGGGTCGACTCGACCTATGCGCAGGTTTGGGAGGAAAACACCATCAACTGCAACCCAGCCCACAACTACTTGGAGGTGCTGCGGGCCAACCCGCAGACAAAGGTATCGGGCGGCAAGGTCACTGTGACCGACTCGCAGGGCGACCCGTTCCCCGGCAGCGGTGGCGCCACGGAACTGACCAACAGCACGACGCCCTCGATACGCTCGTGGACAAAGGTGCCGACACCGTTGGAAATCAAGGATATCGCCGAGCATGAAGACGGGGAGGTGTCGTTCAGCGTTGGCAACGCCGATATCAGCGAGCTGGCGGAAGACTTTGAAACCATGGCGCTGACAACCGGCAGGGCCGTGGTCAAGGGCAGGTTCTGCGACTGGACGCTGGGCGACGGTGCGGCCATTGCCGTGCCGGCCGAGGGCTGCGGAAACGGAGAGCGGGCGCTGGCCCTTAAGAAGAAGGCAGAGGTAAGCACATCGCCTGTGGACTGCAAGGTCACCTCGTTGTCTTTCATGGCATACAACCCCACCGGCTCGCTCGCCGTTATGCGCTGCTACTGCTCGGCAGACAGCGGAGCGTCGTGGGCGATCATGAAAAATGTAGACGGGGTAGACAACACGACGGTGCCCGCCAACGGTTCGGCACACCTTATTTATAATGTAGAGACAGAGAATCCCTGCTTCAAGATAACGGAGACGATTGGCAGCAAGACCGCCTACTGCTATATAGACGACCTTACGCTGGCCTACGAGGGTGCGACCACGGCGATAGCCCCGGTCGCCACGCCTGACGGGCGGGCGGCGAGCCACATCTCCGTGGCGGGCAATACGCTGACCGTTAAGTTGGATGGCAGACAGGTGGGGGTGGCGCTGTATGATGCCGGCGGCGCGCTGGTGGCCAGGGCAGCCCTTGCCAGCGGAGCGGCTGCCATAAGGCTCCCAGCACGCGGAGTGTATGTCGTAGCCGTTGGCGGCAGGCGGTACAAGATAGCCTATTGAGTAAATTTCGGAACGGCCGGTGCGGAAGGCTCCCGTGTGTAATAGGGGACCATACAGGCGCCAACCGCCGGCCATGACAGTGTGTTAAAACAGTCCCCTGGTATCATGTGTTAAAATGAGAAAATTTTTGTCTGTGCTCGGAACGCTGCTCCTGCTGTGGCTTCCGGTGTCGGTAGTGGCCGACGATGCCAAGATTTTCAATTCGGCGCAGAACCCGGCGCAACCGGTGCGCCAGGTCACGCAGCGGCTGCTGCCGGGCGAGACTGTGCGCCGGGTGTGTGCGCCGGGCGCGAAATTGAAGGCGGAGCCTGCTCCGCTGCCGTCGAAAAGACAGGTGGCCAATGGTAAAGGAGCCGCTGCTGCGGCAGCGATAGACTTTACCAAGGCGACCGAGTGTGTGATGACCTACAAGACACTTACCACATCGGGCAACGATGGCGGCCACGCTGTAACTGTCGCCCCGAAGGCCGGCTGCGCCGACTCCGTCACCATCACCAACTTCTACGAGGCCGGTGTCGTGGTAAGTGCGAAGGTTGACACACAGGCCAAGACCATAACCATCCCTAACCAGGTGGTTGGCAGGGACAGCAACTATGGCGATTACGACCTGGCCGTGTGTACCTCGAGCGGCAAGCCTGACCGCGCATCGCAGATTACAGGAAAAATCAACGATGACGGAACGATAACGCTCGACTCCTGGTGGGGCTTCTTCATCAAGAGCGGCGCCAATGCAGACAAGTTCTTCTGCGCAATGTACAGCACCGAGATTGTTAAGGCCAATGCCACGATGTCCTATACGGTGTGGAACTCCAAGAAGGCGGAGCTGCAGAACGTCTCGTTCGGCGTGTATGCCGAGCAGCAGTCTGCCAACGTGCTCTCTGTCCGCAACTTTGCCAACTACGGTCAGACCGTCGAGATAGAGCTGCAGCGCGACCTCTCCGGAACAATAGCCCAGCAGGTTGCGCGCAAGGACGCCACCAATGGCGACTGGTCAACAGTGTCGGCCACGTTCAAGGACGACTATAGCGGACTGACCTCCTACGCTCCCGTGATTAGCTGCGACAAGGCAACCGACAAGCGCCACATAACCTGGGGCGGCTGGACACTGCTTACATCCAAATACTACCTTGGCGCCATGATTGACGGCAAGATAGAGACGACTTTCGACATCACTTACCCGCAGCTCTCGGTAACCGACTTTGAGGGCGAGGGCACCGAGGCTGACCCCTACAAGGTGAAGACGCTTGACGACCTGGTGCTGCTCGCTGACAAGGTGAACGGCGAGGAGCCAACTTACGGCACGACACAGACCAAGTATGCCCGCCCGTTCCTGAACAAGTACTTCCGCATGGAGAACGACATCGATATGTCGGGCTACCGCTTCGAGCCTGTCGGCGCTGACTGGGCGCACCAGTTTGCCGGAACGTTCGACGGAAACGGGCACACCATCACCGGCCTGACCGTGAACACCGGTGACAATGGCTATGCCGGCCTCTTTGGCAAGACAGACACAGTGAGCGTGATCAAGAACGTGAAGTTTGACAAGGCCGATGTCAAGGCCGCCAACTACTACGCTGGCGTTGTAGTGGCATGGGCGCTGGGCGACATTCAGAACTGCAGCGTGACCAACTCGGCGGTAAGCAACACCGGCCAGACCGGCGCCGCCGGTATCGCTGCCATTGCGCGCAATATGACCGGCTGCAGCGTGACCACCTCTAACATCACAGGTGCATTCGGATATGCCGGCGGTGTGGCCGGACAGATTAACGGAACCATCAGCAACTGCCATGCCGTGAATGTAAGCATCAAGGCTGGCGGCGTTACCGACACTTATCCGTCGGGCGGCGTGGTCGGGTCGCTGTATATGGGCAAAGCCGAGAAGTGCTACTTCTCAGGCACCCTTGACGGCCGCTACACCTCAAACCTTAGTCTTGGCGGCGTGGCCGGCGTCTGCTACCAAGGCTCCATCGACAAGTGCTACGCCACAGGCTCAGTCTATGGCTATGGCAACCAGGCTGCCGTTGGCGGCGTGGTGGGCAACCTCTACGGCAGCGTGACCGACAGTTACAGCAATGTAGAGCTTATAAGCGCAGCTTCACGCTATGCCGGCGGTATTACCGGTTATGTGCGCAACTGGAAAAACGCGGCGGGCGCGGCCTGCGAGAGTGCCGTGAAGAGCAGCTATGCAGCTGGCAACGTGCAGGCAGAAACCTACCAGTACAAGCCCGAGACCGAGCGCCGGGAGATACTGGGCACCGTGATGGACGGCGCCAACCCCACACTCGAGAACATCTATTTTGACAGGCAAATCACCAACTTCGGCTCTACCGCATACGGCGCAACCACATCTGAGCTGACCGCTGCTGCCGGTGTCAAGGGCTTTGACGCCTCAGTGTGGACATTTACCGAGGGCGCCTATCCCCGTCTGAAGGGGATGGACGGCACCGAGGCCGCCAAGTTCAGCGCCAGCGCAATCAACCTGCCGGAGGGCAGCTCGATAGACAAGGTGGCGCGCGACGCCAAGTTTACCCTGCTGGGCAACACTTCCGTGAAATATCTTGTTGGGGGCAAGCTGTCCGATACCGGCACTTACTCTGCCATCAGCGGCAGCACCCTGAAGCTCAAAGAAGAGTTCGGTACCGACACCATCTGCTTCGTCAGCCAGGGCGTGGGCGCCCGCGTGCTGACCCTGATGATGTCTCCGATACCTTTCGATGGCGAGGGAACGGCCGAAAAGCCCTACTTGCTGAAAACCAAGGACGACCTGGTGACCCTCTCAAGGGTTACCACCGTCAAGCAGCAGCTCTTCCCCGACACATACTTCAAGCTGGCGGGCGACATTGACTTGCAGAGGGACGAGGAGTTCCTGGGGATATGCGCCAGCATCATCACAGGCTCGTCGGACGCCCATGTGCAGTTTGCCGGACACATTGACGGCGACGGACACACCATCCACAACATGGTCATCAAGAACGCCATGGTCTGGAAAACCGCCCCGACGGCTACCGCGATGGGCACCCCGCTGACAGGCTCATGCATTGCCTACAAGGGCTTCGTAGGCCGCCTCGGCCCCAACGGCAGCGTCAAGAACCTGAACATCGCCGCCGACTGCGACCTCACAGACTTGTGGGCCACGTCGGGTGCCGTGGTGGGCTATAACTATGGCACCGTGGAGAACTGCAGGAACTATGCCGACGTGAGGGGCTACAGCTGTTGGATTGGCGGCATCGCCGGACAGAATCTCAAGGGCGCTGTCATCCGCGACTGCTTCAACGCCGGCAACATTGTCACAGGCTATATGAATGTGGGCGGCATAGCCGGGTCAAACTACGGACTGATTGAGAGCAGCGAGAACGCCGGCAACGTAGAGGCCAAGGTGCTCTCGACCTTTATATCAGGCCAGAAGGCCAGCAAGCTGAACTCCGTGGGCGGTATCTGCGGCGGACAGACCGGCGGGCGACTGGTTAACTGTGTCAACTCGGGCACCACTTCGGGCTACGCCCGCGTGGCCGGCATCTCAGGCTCGCTTGGCGAGGCTTCTGCCGAGACCTACGACTACCACAACGATGTGATCAACTGTATCAACTATGGCACCGCTCTGTCGGTAGACAAGGTTGAGGTTGGCGCAATCGGTGGCCAGGCAGGTACCAAGGGAGAATGCCGCGACAACTATTATGACGGACAGATTACGCTGCACAAGGCCAACGGCAACGAGACGCTCGAGGGTGTGCAGGCTGTGGAGACCGGCGTGCTCACCGGCGGCAAGGCCCTGGCCAACTTCTCTGCCGACCTGTGGTCGTTTGAGGCGGGCAAGTACCCCGTGCTGAAGCGGTTTGCCGACGAGCCTTCTGTCAAGCTGGCACGCGGCATCGTCATCGGTGTGGCTGCCGGCCAGACCGTAGCCGACCTGAGAGGAGACGTGACACTTGGCACCGATGCCGACTGCACGTGGTCGCTGAAGGACGGCTCGGTATTTAAGATTGACGGCAGCACACTCGTGGTTCCCCCCACGGTGGCCACGCTTGCCGTGGATACGCTTGTTGCCACATACAAGGGCGGCTATGCCAAGCCGTTTGTTGTGGAGAGCCGCCCGGCCATCCCGCTGGCAGGCTCGGGAACAGCTGCCGACCCATATCTGATTAAGAGCGGTGACGAGTGGAACGCCTTTGCCGCGTATATGGCCACCTGTGGCGAGCCGATGACTGGCAAGGTGGTCAAGCTGGTGTCGGACATCAGCTTCGGCCTCTCGGTCCAGCCTTTCTCGTATGACGGCGTGACCGTCTTCGACGGCGAACTTGACGGAAACGGCAAGACGGTTACAGCCAACTATACCGCCAAGGGCAATGAGGAGGCCATCCTGTTTAAGGCACTCGGACGAAACGCTTGTGTGCACGACCTGACAGTGGACGGCTCGCTGACCACGGCTTACAGCAAGAGCGGCGCCGTGGTAGGCAGCCTGGCAGGCAAACTCGAGAATGTGACCAACCGCGCCAAGGTTAGCGGTGGAACCAAGAACTACCTGGGCGGCCTTGTGGGTATTGCAGAGACAGGTGCCCTGCTTGTCAGCTGTGTCAACGAGGGCGAGGTCACCTCTGCCGCTGCCTATACCGCCGGCCTGGTGGGCTACAGCAACGCCGGCGTGAAGTACGTGAACTGCGGTAACAAGGGCAAGGTGTCGTACACCGGGTCGGGCACATCGTCCAAGATTACCAAGTGCTACCTCTCCGGACTTATCGGAACCTGCTACCCCGACACGCTCATCGGCTGTTACAACACGGGCGAGATTGTGGTGGCCAACCCTTCGACCGTATGCACGCTGTCGGGCCTCATCGGTCTGGCTACTGCATCCAAGGACTCGGAGCCTTACTACATGAAGGACTGCTACAACACAGCCAGCATCTCTTCGGCCACCAACAACGCCGGACTTATCGTTGACGTTAGCTCGTCGGGCTATTCCAAGTTCTATATGGAGGGCTGCTACAACACGGGCGACATCTCGTCGACCATCGAGAAGACGGCTACGAGCACCTATGCCGCAGGCATAGCCACGCTCTATACCGCTGGCTCCACCTACAAGAACTGCTGGAACAGCGGAACCATCCTCTCGCAGAAGCCGGTATATGCAGCGGGTCTCTTTGCCTATTACAAGGGCTCGTTCTCAGAGGACAGCCCCGTGCGCTTCATCGGGTGCCACAACGAGGGCGACATTGTCGCATCGGGCAACCAGGGCGCCGGCATAGTGGCCTATGCTACCAATTACAGCGTCATTGACAGTTGCTACAATGTGGGTGACATCGAAGGCGGTTTCGGACTTGGCGGTATCGTTGCCGCGCTTTCCGGGAACAGCACTGTGATGTCAAACTGCTGGAACACGGGTGACATCACGACCAATGCCAACCGTGCCGGTGGCCTCATTGGCTACAACGCTGCCGGTGGCACCTCTGTCACGAACTGCTACAACCTTGGCAATGTGTCGACCACCGGTACCGATGCCAAGACTTGCTATGGCATTGGCGGCATCGCCGGGCACGGTGGCGGACTGTACAAGAATGTGTACAGCTATGGCACCGTCAAGGGTGTGGCCCGCGTAGGTGGCCTCATCGGCTATTCAATGGCTGGCAGTGAGCGCAACGGAACCGTTACTGGCACGCGCGTTGAAGACAGCTATTTTGCCGGAAATGTTGAGGCTCCCGCTGATACCAGCGCCATGATAATTGGTGTCAATATGACAGGGAACCCCAAGGTGTGGAACAGCAGCTGCAACTATGTGAAGAACACATACTATGTCAGCGAGCTTGCCAAGGAGGGCGTTAACAAGGCTGGAACGGCGATAGCTCTTGCTGACCTGCTCAAGTGTGACATAGGTGAAGGCTGGAAGAGCTATGACGACTACACCATGCCCGTGTTGCAGGGATTCTGCGACAACGACGCTGCCAAGGTGGCTGCCGTCTCTGTCGTGCTTGACGCTGCCGATCTGGATGGCGGCGTTGCCACCAAAGACTTCCACATCGGTCACCCCGATGGCGTGACCATCACAACCGGCAATGCCAATGTTACGGTAGACGGTAACAGGGTGCACTTCAACAAGCCATTTACAGGTACGCTCACCTTCACCCTGACTGCCGGTGAAAGCACTGGCGAACTGCGTGTTGACTGCAAGGTGGTAAATGTGGTTACAGCTGTTTCGGCCGCCGAGACGGTGGCCGGCGTGGTGAAGAAGGAGTACTTCACTGCCTCTGGCATGAGGGTAGAGGCTCCAAAGGCTGGCGAAAAGGCTGTATATATCGTTGTGAAGACCTACAAAGACGGTTCTACAAAGACCGAGAAGGTGAGCACTTCAAGCCGTTAATCCCAAATCGGTCATTAGATTTCGCCCCGGGTTGCTGTTTGTTTCGTGCAGCTTGCCACGTAAGTGTTGAAGGCATAGCGGGCTATGGCGAAACACTTACGGCAGCAAGATGCCGGAAGAAACAGTGACAAGGGGCGGAAAGAGGGAAAACTTCTCACCTTTTTGCCTGTTTCGGTCTAATGACCGATTTGGGTTAATCCGGTTGGCAACTGCCCGCAAACAGGCGGACAACAGAATGAAGGCCGGACTTCCGAAGGGAAGTCCGGCCTTCATTCTGTTCAGCGAGTACATGTTTGCGAAGGCAGCCCCCGGCCACTCTTGCGTTGCCGTTCGGGCCGTTTTGAAGCCCGAAACCGGCCATGTCGCGGCAGCGGAGCGGTCTGAGTGGACTTGTCGCGCCGCTCAGCGGCGGGCTAATTGCTTGCCAATCCATGCCATCAGCACGGCAACGATGTAGCGTTGCTCCGCTTCGGTCAGCTCCCGGCCTGGGGGGATACGGTGCCACTTGTAAAGGCATCCGCGGCAACAGCAGCCTGTGGCGTGCTGGGCCAGGAATACGGGGTGACCACGCATAGGAGTCTGCTTGCCATCATTGGCAATCACTGCGGGTGCCAGCCGTTTGGCCACAAAGTCGCGGGCGTGCTTGCGTATTGTTTCAAGTCCCTTCTCGTTGACATAGTCCCTGTCTTCCGGTGACAAATGAAACTTCATCCGAAAGGCAGACTTTGACAGCCGTCCAAACAGGTCTGTGAGGTCGTAATCACTTTCTTTGTCATTTTTACGGCCTTGCAGTGACACCTCTTCTTGCTCTTGGGGAAATAGCGAAAGCTGGGTGTGTTTCATTCGCAGCTAGATAATCAGTTTTTGTATCTGTCTGTCTGTGGCGCCTGGCAGAATCTTTTTTAGATGTGCAAATATCCTGCGGTAGGATTCTTCCGGGGCCCGTCCGCATTGGCAGCATTCCCTTCCGCAGAACTCTTCGGGCGTGTCCAGCAACGACCAGCCCCAGCCATATTCCCGATTGTGCTTGTCGCAAGGGTAGATGAAGTCCTCGGTCACGATGTATGTCGCCATCTCCAGCCGTGTGAGATAACCGTCGAACTTGCTTCTCATTCCCTTGCCGGTAAAGCCGCAGGCTGCCCTGAGTTCCCTTGTAATGAGTGAGCCTGAGGATTGGAGTGTGCTGAGAATGGCTCCCTCTATCGAGTCGCCGTTGGGACGCGGGCTTTTGCTCCTTCTGTAGTTGCAGAAGTCCGGCCACCATTCCAGGCTGACGAATCCCGCTTTCTTGTTGAAGAACTTTCCGTACATGCACGGCATCTCCCGCACAATCTCGCCCTTCCATTTCCACAGCGGCCAGTCCCAGCCGCCTTCGGGGAATGCCACGTAGCGGCAGTCCTCCGCAACGATGTCTTCGGCAGAGAAGCCTCCGATGCCGCTGTCAAGGAGCGGGAGAAATCCAATCTCCCGGATAAGTTCCATCAAGCCTGTTGCCGAATATATCTCAGTAAACACCATGTTCATTTGCTTTTTGTCTTTGTCTGTTGTGACTGGACACCTTGGCCAAGTCCCGGTCACCGCCCGCAAGCTGGCTGCACCTGCTCGGCATACCTGTGCCTGTGAAGCCGCATTTCTCCAAGGCCAATCGCGATGCGGTGTTGCCCGTGAAGCGGTCTGCCCAGATACTTGGAAAGGGCCTCTGCGTCCGGATCCTGCCAACGGCGGAGCAGTGCTCATTCTGTCTCCATCGGGTCATTTCAACGCCTTGCCCGCAGAGAAAGCCTGGCCAGCCTTGCCGCCCAGCCCGATGTAGCCATGGTGGACAGGGTCGAAGACAATCAGCTCCATCTTCTCCAGGTCGGGATTTCCGTCTTCGGCCAGATACTTTTCGTCCACAAGGATATTGACGATTTCGGCAACGAGGTAACAGCCTGTCTCGCTTTCACTGTACTTTTCCTTGATGCGGCACTCCAGAGTCATTGGGAAATCGGCAAACACGGGAGCGTCAACCATTGTCGCCTTGCCGACAGTCCATCCCGTCTTCTCCACCTTCTTCGGGTCGCTCTTGGCAGAGACAATGCCCACGAAATCGGCAGCCGCCATGGTTTTCCTGGTCGCGAAGGCAACCGTAAACTCGCCTTTGCGCTTCAGGTTGTCTGTGGTGGCATGCTTTCCCATCGAAATCATAATCTCTTTCATGTCCCACTGTCCGGCCCAGGCCGCGTTCATGGCGTTGGCAACGCCGTCTTCATTGTACGTGCCGATAATCAGCACAGGCTGTGGCGCCACCCACGGCTTTGGTGCAAAACTTTTCATACGCTTCGTTCTTTATTTTGTTAATGGTTCAAACGGTTTGCTTGGCTGCTTCACCCGGATGCACGAACTGCCCATGCCTTGCAGTCCGCCTGCCATATTGTATGGCAAACCGGGGGCAGTGGTGCAGGCATTTCAGGCACAGCGTGCATTTCTCTTTTGTCCAGACAGGGAAGCCGTCCTTGCACTCTATGGCTTGTTCTGGGCATTGGCAGGCGCATCTGTTGCAACCGACACACCTGTCTTTCATCACGTGGAAGTTCTTTGTCTTGCGCTGGTTCTCGTAGGTGAGGTAATACCAGTGGGCCAGCCAGTGGGGGAGGCGCAGGTAGTCGAAGTTGCCGGCCTTGCGGGCTACGGCTCTCTCCGCTATTTTTGCAATGCTCTTTTCCGCTTCTTCCGTTTTTCGCAAGCATTTCCCGTGGTCTGACACGTCAAATATCGGAGTCCATACATCCACCATTCTCGCGTTATACTTCGCATCGAGCCACAAGCCTTTGCGCTTCAGCAATTCCTGCATCATGTAGTGAGCCTGCCCCGTAGTGGTTCCGAATGTAACCACATGGTAAATGAAATTCCTGTGCAATGCAGTGAGATTCAGCTGGCGGACAAACCTCACCACGATGTCAGGAAGTCCCCAGAAATAGACCGGAGTGACAAATCCGGCACGCTCCTCCTTGCACAGGGAAAACGAAAACTCGCCCTTGTTCATGCAGTCTGCCATTGAGACGCAGCTTTCCCCTGTGGCCCGGGCCAGACACTGTGCCACACGCTTGCTGTTTCCTGTTCCTGAAAAATAAAAAATCATTCTTGCAATGCCGATAACCGTGATACATAATGGCAAGCCGGAGGGTGTCACCTGGTGATTTCCCTGTTACATGTCAATCTCCGTGAAGCGATTGAATGTCTTGCCATCCCTTGTGACCTTTCCGAAAAACATCTTTTCAGGGCGTACCCAGTAGGACTTGTCGCCATAGAGCGCCTGGTAAACCGCCATGCGCTCCAGCGTCTCAGAGTCGAAAGCCGAGTGGACGAGCCTGTACTTGCCGCCTTTGAAGTGCTGGAAATACCTTTCTTCCTTTGCCGGAAACGCCATCATCATCTTTCTGGCGAGTGGGGCGTACCATGTTTTTACCTCCTGCTCGGTGGGCGTGTGGCCTCCGGGGAAGTGAAAGGCGTTGTTGTAATGCTCCAGGAAGAGAGCGGAGAAATGAGCGAGGGTGTCGTGCTCGCCAAAAAGTCCCCACACGCGTTCCTTGTAATAGGGGTTGCAACAGTCAAACTGCACGGCTTCGAGTTCAGCAAACTCCCCTGTCAGCGCTTCGTCTATCACCAGGCGCTGGTTGCCGTCTCTTCGTGGTGCCTTGTACTCGTGCTCGCCGATGCGCTTCCTCAGAAACTCCGTCATCTTGAAATACGGATTGCCGAGCAGGGCCGGAACGCCCGCTACCGGCGCCAGCATCTGAGCAAGGAACGAGCCGCAGCTGTTGCCAAGAAGCAGGTCGGGATGCTCCCTGTCTATGATGGCGCGAATCTCCTTCAGCGCCTCCCTGGGATGCAACGGTAAGTCGGGAGCCAGCACTGCCGCCTCCCCCTCGAAAGCCTCTTTCAGGGCTTTCGCCATGGGACAGCTGCCCGTGGCGAAGAATCCGTGTAGGAAAAGTATTTTCTTCATCTTCTTCTTTGTGCCGTCATGCGGTGTCACAGATATGGCAAAGTTAGTTATATTCACTGAGAACCGACTGGGAAATGGCAGAATTTTGATGATTAGCACTTGATTTTCGCACTGTCTTGCTTGGAAATGGGTGTAAAGTGCCAATGGCTTGCGCAAGTTTTTTCCTTGCCGTTCATGGGTGTCACGGATAATTAGAGTGTCAGAGTATCAGAGTAGGAGGGCGATGACCGTTTTTCTCGGGCTGAAGAAAGCCTTGTTCCAATTATTTTGCTTATCTTTGCCATGCGTAAGAAAATGTTGTCGCAGTTTGAAATGCGGCAACAAGCCGTGTGTTTTTTCTGACCGTAACAGTTGTTGGGTGACCTTTTGACCGTCAGGCGGTTCACTTCCAATAAATTGGTAAAACCTTTTAAATGTACAAGTCTGCCAAGTTTGGGGATGCAGAGCCAACCAGGCAGGGCAGACACAAGAAGCAAAGATTTATGCAAACGAAAAAGAAACAGTGGGGTTGTGTTTGGATGACAGCGTGCCTTGCGCTCGTCTCCGCCCCAGGCGAAGCCCAGGTCTATGACTTTGAAGACTGCAAGATTGGACAGGCATTCACCATGTGGAATGTTGACCAGGGCGTGGTGACCACCTCTACGGCAAAGGTTGTGGCCGACCCGGCCAATGCCAGCAACAAGGTGTTGCACGTGACATCCAGGCAGTGGGGCACTTTCCCCACCATCGTGCTGCCCAAAGAACTGGCAGGGCACCAGCTTACAGACAAGAAGAAATACCTCACCTTTGACTTCTGCCGCACCGATGCCGATGATGCGCCATGGGCGCAGTTCCACGCTTACTTGGGAAGTGACAAGCTGTATCAGGACGATGGCTACCCGAACAAGGGCGAAAAGAACCAGTGGCAACACCTTAGCTACACGCTCAACGAGGTGTCGACTGCCAGCAGCGATGAGACCCGGCTGCACTTTGGCATCCACAGTCCCAGTGCAGACTACTATATAGACAATGTGGAACTGAAAGGCGAATATGACGGATGGATGGTGGCTGACAACAACCTGGTGGACATCTGCGAAAAAAACACGGACAAGAGCTACACAGTCTACGAAACGCCCATCCTCGCCACAGAGGGCAAGAGCCTTGACCTGCGCACCTCGCGCTACACCTATTGGAACAGCAAGGTGGCCGGCAAGGGCACCATCAACCTTTATGCTGGCGGCGAGCGCACCTATCTGGGCAACAAGGCAAGCAAGGTGTATCACCCGGACTGGAGCCAGTTCAGTGGCACGCTGCACATCTTTCCCTATAAGGATGTCGAGCCTGAAGCGGGGTTCTACGGGCTGGTGTGGCAGTCGGGAAAGACATTCGCTCCCGACAATGCTGCACAGAATGCCTCGGACGGCAATGTCAACGCCACCCTTTCCGGCACCCACGTTGTGCTGCACGACGGTGCAGCAATGGCATGCGAGAGCGGAAAGCGCGGATTGCGCATAGCCCGCCTTGACACCGACGAAGGCAGCACCCTCTATGGCTATCTCAAGGCCAAGGCGAACAATGACGGCTACTATATGGTAGGCAGTGACAATGCTGACGGAACGCTTGCCGGCCGAATCATCCCTTTCGGAGGGACAAACCTTTCTGTCAAGGTGGGGCTGGTCAAGGAGGGAACCGGCACCTACCGCATCACGGGCAATGAGAACCTGATTACAGGCAGTGTCCGCGTGCTTCAGGGAGCCGTGATGGTGAACAACGACGCCGCCAAGGCTGAAGGCAGCAGGCTCTCGGGAGGCATCGGACAGCAGAGCGTGGCGTCTGCCCCCGGGGTGTACGTGATGAGCAAAGGGTGTCTGGGCGGCGTCGGCAGCATCGGCTCTACCGTTGACCTCTACGGCACACTGACACCCGGTGATGGCGGCATTGGCACACTCGCACTCAAGAATTTCGCTACCAGCGCGAAGCCCAACCTGGTGGTCCACCCGAAGTCGAAAATCAGGTTTGAAGTGACCGACAGCGAACGTTACGACCAGCTCCATGTGGACGGCACCCTCACACTTAACGACAAGATGGAGGATTTCACGGTGTCTGGGGAAAAGCCGCGCATATACATCGAACTGACCAGCAACCCGACACTCAAAGTGGGTGACCGGCTGCCCCTGCTCACCTACGCATCGAAATCAGAGGGTCTGGAATTCGAGATGCGCTACCCAAAGCAGTACACATGGAAGACCAGCGAGGTGAAGCAGACCGACGGAACACTTGCTCTGGTGGCGTGTGTGACATCGCTCGAATATGGCGGGCAGGGAGAGTGGACCGAGAACACCGAAGACGACACCAGGCCAGACGACACTTCCATTGACATTGACAAGGAGAAACTCGACGCTACGCCACTGCGCGTCTATGCTGAAAATGCAGGCAAGTACGTAGGCACGTGCGTTTCACTCTATGACGGCAAGATAAATCTGGAAGATGAGCATGACGAGAAGACACAGCTGCTCGCCAGGCAGTTTAATATGGTGGTGTGTGAGAACGAGATGAAATTTGACGCCACCCAACCGTCGCAGGGAGTGTTCAACTACTACAACGGCGACAGGCTGGTGGCTTTCGCCAGGAAGCACAACATGCGCATAAGGGGGCATGCCCTTGTGTGGCACTCCCAGGTGCCATCCTGGCTAAGCTCGGACGGCAAGAAAAATGACAAGAACTTCACCAGGCAGCAGCTGCTCGACATCATGGAAAAGCACATTGGCAATGTGGTGACGCACTGGAAGGGCAAGGTGGCAGAATGGGATGTGTGTAACGAGGTGCTTGATGACGACCAGTCTGTCGTGCGCACTGACCCCGACGGTTACAAGCTGCGCGCATCTTCCATTTGGAATTATGCGGGTGAAGACTATGTTGCACAGGCTTTCAGGCTGGCGCGCAATGCTGACCCAGATGCGCAGCTTATCCTTAACGACTATGGTGTGGAGTTCCAGGGACAAGCCAAGGCCGAGGCCTTCTATAACCTTGCCAAGCACCTGAAAGAGAGCGGTGTGCCCATTGACGGAGTGGGGTTGCAGTGCCACCTTGATGTGGGCAAGGTGGATGCTGCCAGGCTGAAAGCCACTGTTGACCGTTTCAACGCTATCGGGTTGCGCTGTGTCATCACCGAGCTTGACCTTGGCATGACGGACAGTGAAGCCAACCGTCTGCAACAGGCAAAAGACTTCTACAACATCGCTAAAGTCGCCATGGGCGCCGGCAATTGCAATGAACTGACGGTCTGGGGCCTGACCGATGCCATGACATGGCGTGGCGGCAGGAGTCCGCTGCTCTACGATGGCAACCTGAACCCCAAACCGGCATACTATGGCATGCATGCCGGTGTGCGCGAGGCGGCTCAAGCCACGGGCATAGAAAACGCGCAGGTCAATGGTGCAGCTGATGCCCAAACAGTTAGCGAGACCTGTTACACCTTGCAGGGCCAGCGCATTGCCTCTCCACTCCCAGGCCGCATCTGCATTGTCTGCCGCAAAATGAGCGACGGTGGCGTGGTCAGCGTGAAAGTGAAGAGGTAGCGAGAACGACCCCAATGCCCCTAGCGAAATCCACGGCCCCTCGGGCCGTGGATTTCGCTAGGGGCTGTCCTTTCCCTTTTTGTTGGCGATTGGGAGTTTTAGCTCGCCGTTGACGATAAGGCCGCTGTCTGTAACTCCTTCCACACGGATTGTGTAATGCCCGTTGTGCAAGGCAAACGGAATGTTGACAACTGCCTTGCCGTTGTGCATCCTGACATCGCCGTTCCAGTAAACAGAACGTTTGCTGCCCTTGTCACGGTTGAAGAAAACAGACTTTGGCTGCTGGTAGCCCAGAGGTGTGCATCGGGAAATGCGGTTCTTGTTATTGTCATAAGGCCCGGTGCCTTTCTTGGTTGTTATCGATATAACCCCAGCTCCGCCTTGTGCGCCCCAAATCACCGCGTTCCCACCTTTAAACACATCAATGCGTGCAATATCCTGCATTGAGATGTTGTCAAGGTCAAAGGAGTCGTCAAGAATAAAGCCGTCAAGTGCAACGGCAGCATGAATGTTACCCTTGATAGAAACAGGCCCTCTGATATAGGCAGTGTCGCCTTTCATATAGATTGCCGGCATGCGCCGCAGCAATTCATGGATACAGGTGGCGTCAAGAAAGTCAATCTCGTCAGATGTCACAGAATAACTGGCCAGCGAAGAAAACGTGCCTTGCACCTGAGGCCTTTTATTTGCCGTTACCAGTATGTCGTCAAGCATGATTCCGCCTTTCGAGTCGTAGGAAAAGCCTTTGCCTGAATATTTGCCTGTCCCAAGTTGCCGCCTGACGGACAACTCGTCAACCTTCGGATAGCTAACCTCGTCCACCTTTACCTCCGTTCTTTCTTTGGTATAGCTTGTAGTAGCGTTCAGCATGTAAATCGTACTGTCTGCATAGTCCAACCCGGAAAAGGCAAACCGCCCGTTCTTGTCCGCAGTCTGCACGGCAAACATATCAGCCTGTGATGAAATAAGGTTTATCCGTGAATAGGACGCATTCCCGGCGTGAGGTGAGGTGGTCATGGCACACCCGGACAAGACCTGTGTTGTTTCATGGGGAATAGGCGAACGCCTGTATCTCTTTTTCAGTACACTGTCCACGCAGCACCTGTCACCCACCACATAATTCAGCAACGAGTCAAGGCGTGCCAGGGCTTCGGGCGTGTTGCCCCGGCTGGTATCCGCCCATGGCAGCCCACCTTTGATTTCCTGTGACACCAACAGTTGGAATGCAGTCGGAGAAACTGGTGTGTCTGTGCCGGCTGAATCTTTGGTGACAGAAAGTGACAGTGAGGCAGAGTCATTACAGTTGGGAACCGTAAGAACAATTTGGCTGTTGCTTGCATTGTCAAGACTGCTGCCAGTGAAGCTAATCTCTGCTATTCCATCGCCGTCGGGCATAAAAACCAATTTCCTGCCAACGACACGGAGGCTGTCGTCAAAGGCAAAGAACTGCGAGATACCCTGTGGCATCCTCGCCTTCTCGAACAGCATCGCCACGCCAGGCTTCAGAGTCTCCGTGCAGACCAGGCAGCCACGTGCCACAAGCGCCAACCCCAGGCTCTTCCGCTGGTCTGCGTCCATCCAGATACGAAAGGCATTTCCCACATCCTTGCAGTGCAGCACTCCATTCATGGCCATTGTGCACCCGGCAATGCTGTCACTTGGCAGATTGGCCGCCGGCGTTACACCGATATTGATTGGTATTAAATTGTCATAACCGGCCAATGCTGCGGAGTAAAGCGTGTAGCACCGCAAGAAATAATGGGCAGGGAAGATACCTGCTGGTATATCCAAATATCCAGCGAAAACACCCCCGTTGCTGAGCACCTTTACGCGCTTCACTACCAGGCCGCGTGTGTCAATCAGTTCTGCATACACATATTTGTCCTTGTTCAGAGGCGTGTTGTCAATGGCGTCTACCACATAGGTTCTGAACCATATCCTATCGCCTGGCATACAGTACGGACTGGCAACGTGTGTCGATATTTTTTCCTGGGGATAAGTCTTTTGTTGCTGTTCGAAACATCGAGACAGATTGTCCATGTTGTATTGTGCATGAGAAGAGTTCACAATCCACAACAGACATGCTGCAATAAGCAAATATTTTTTATCACAAACCATAGTAACCTAATATTTAACGTGAGTTCAATGAAATCACTTTGAAAAAGTGGAATGACCTATTTTCACAGGGTGTTGTATTTCATTGAACTCACTTCATACGCGTTTATACAGCCAAGTCGACTGTTGGTTAATTGCCCAATAATTGAGCCTCACGCTTAATAGCTGACTTTCACTCCAACATAGTAGCTTCGCGGGAGGGCCGGACCGTAGATGTAGGCAGAATCACGGTTCCAACCTTTGTCGAAGTCATTTTGGTACGAATTGGTTATATTTTGGATGCCACCATTCACTTGGAGTGTGAGATACTTGGTGACTGGGAAATCGTACGACAACTTCATGTTTACCTCCATAAATTCAGGCGTGTTTACTGCCACAGGCTCCTCCACGCCAGAACCGGCAGAGTGGCCGACAAGCATACTACCCGTATAGTTGCCTGTAACCGAAGCCGTGAAGCGCTTCACTGGGGTGAATGATGCGGTGAAATAACCGTATGTGTCAGGTGTGCGCATCATCTTCTTGTACTTCTGCTCAGGCACCTCGTCGTTCCAGGCGATAGCCTCATCGTAGTGGCTCTGCTGGAGGGTGATGCCTGCCTGGAGAGAGAACCAACGGGTAAACATCGCCTTACCCTCGATGTTCAATCCCAACACCTTGGCTCCGTAGGCGTTGTAACGCTCTTGCACGGTATTGCCCTGCGCATCGGGCTGGTCCAGCTGGCGAAGGACGAACACATTGTTGAGGTCGGTATAGAATCCCTCTATCAAGAGATTGGTCTGTACATTGCCAAACTTATGATACAAGTCGGCTGACACGCTGAAGCTATTGGAGCGCTCCTCTTTCAGGTTATCCGCCAATACCGTAACCAATCGCTCGCCACCTACTACGCCAACGTGCAAATCCTCGTCAAATGCTTGCGGAGCGCGGAATCCACTGGCATAAGTGATGCGCAGGTTGATGTTTTCTGTTGGGTTGAAGCGAAGGTTGGCACGAGGACTAAAGATGACATGATCCACCAAGTTGTGCTTATCCAATCGACCGCCCAAGAGGAAGCTCCATTGCTTGTTTTTCCACTCGTTCTGGAAGAAGAAACTTCCGATGCGAACATCCTGCCTGAAGTGACGGTCGTAACCCAAGATAACATCTTTCAAACCATCAAGGTTGTATTCTGCGCCAAGAGTCAGGTCGGATGGCATAAAGAGCAATTTGCTGAATGAGCGAACATACTGTGTTCCTGCCACATAAGTAAAGTTGTGAGTAGTTCCGTAAGCTTTTTCTGCCGTCTCTACATCATCCTTTGTTCCTTCTCCGATGCCGCCATAGTAGCTTTTACGTGCCGTTGTCTGGAAAGAGAAATAAGCCGAAAGGCGATTCTTCTCGTCGGGAGAGTAGAAATTATAGGTGAGCCCACCACCTTGTATGTTGTGCTCTACCTGCTCGGCGATATTAGCCTCGTGGGGTGCTTGGTCGAGCTTGTTGCCGCCACGGCGGAATTCATGGATGCCGTGATACTGGAGGCTCAACTTAGAGTAAGGACTGAGACGGAGGTAGGAATTGAGGCCGAAAGTCTGGTTGTTCAACTCGGGCAACTCTGTGTATCCATCGCCATCGTGGTCGTAGCCCTGGCGAGTGCGAGTCTGCCCATAGGCATAAACGCCCGCCTTGTTGTCGTCGGTCACCAAGGAGACATTGCCAGTCGTCACGTTATCGAACGAGTTAGCGCCGCCCACCGACATGAAAGTATGTCCGAATGAAGCCGAATTGCGGATAGGCTCCTTTGTGATGATGTTGATAGTCCCGCCGATGGCAGATGCGCCGAAGAGGGCAGAGCCTCCACCACGAACCACCTCCACGCGGTCAATCATGTTGGCTGGTATCTGCTCCAGTCCATACACACCGTTCAAAGAGGAGAACACAGGGCGCGAGTCCACCAATATTTGCGAATAGTGACCATCGAGACCATTGATGCGCACCTGGGTAAAGCCACAGTTCTGGCAGTTGTCCTCAGTACGCACGCCAGGCTGGAAGTTGAGTCCTTGCGCCAAGCAAGTGGATTGTGTGATGTCAAAAAGTTTACCGCCAATCACATTCACCAAATTTGGAGCCAATCTTCGTTCGGTCTCGCTTCTGTTGGCGGAAACGACTACCTCGTCAAGAATCAAATCGTTGGGAGAGAGACTGAAATTCACCTCTTTAGTCTCATCCTTTTTGATTGTCACGCTTTTAGACTGAGTAGTATAGCCCATGTATTTGGCCTCTATGACAAACGTACCTTCTGGCATGTTTTTCAAGAAGAAATGTCCGGTCCTGTCAGTTGCAGTGGCAAGGGTGGTTCCTTTCACATGAATGATGACATAGGGTATATGCTCACGTGTCTTGACATCCACCACATGGCCAAACACATTGGCATCTGTGCTCTTGGTGATGTTCTCAACTTCTGCATCTTTGTTTATGGAGGAAGCTATGCCATGGTTCTTAACTTTTGTTGCTTGGGCTGTAAATGAGACTGTCAATGCACCTGCAAAGAGCATCAACTGAAAAATCTTTGATTTCATTTTGTCTTTTATTTTTTATTATGTCCTGCTTCTATATTCAAATGCGCACGTTATTCTTTTATCTTGATGCTTACGGCTTTGAGCTGCTGCCAGCCAGCCCTGTCTGTTACACGTATCATGAAATGGTAATCGCCAAGGTCTATGTCCTTAGGAATGTCAATGTTGACTTTTGCCTCATAAGATTTCAAACCAGACGGAATGGCCTGGTCCTGATTGTACACCCATGGGTTCACAGGGGGCTTTTTAGCATCAAGTGGGCAGTCGCCAGCCGAAGTTGAATGAGTGTGGTGGTCGAAGTTGTTGTGTATCTCTATGTTAAAGCTGCCGAGCTCAACATTATCAGTAAAAGTGTAGCGAAAGGCGATGGTCTCGCCCCTCTTGTATTGCTGGCAGTCAATAGGGTTTGCTAACTCGCCCTCCGTTATCTTGGGCTTCTCTTGGTCATTGCCCTTGGTGGTATCGTCATCATCACTGGCGCATGAGGACAGGCTGACTGCTGCGCCCATGACCGTTGCCAAACAAAATGTATATAGCAAATGAAGTGTATTCCTTTTCATCGTTCTTACGCATTATTAAACCCAAATCGGCCACCAGGCTTTGTGCCAGGCTTGCTGCTTGTTCTGGCCTGATGGCCGATTGTGGTTAAAGTTTGAGCCTCTTGGCTCAGCACCCAAGTGCAAAAGCCAAGTGGCCGGCATCCTAAATTTATCTCACACACTAATTATTCCTTGGTAATCTGAATCCCCTCGGCTTCCTCTGTCGTAGAATTGCCAGCGGCATCGGTTACAGTAAAGTGGATGTGATATTCACCTTCGGGAGCGTCGGCAGGAATCTCAGGATGCTCATGGAAGAGCACAGAAGTCTCGCCCACATACTTCTCGCCTGTGTAGGTAAACACATGCTCGTAGCCGGCGGCTGTGTTGTGAAATTCAACCTCTATCTTGGCTATCTTGTGAGGAGCCTCAATCTGTGCTTCCAGGTGCATCTTCTGACCTGTCACAGCCTTGTGGCTATCGTTCTCGCCCACTTCCTTGAAAGTGATGGCAGGGGCTGTCTTGTCGAGAGCTTTGACTGTAAGGTCGGAAGTGAAGGTAGTACTCTGGCCCAACTTGTCAGTGACGACAAATGTCACTTTGTAAGCACCCGGGGCAGCGTCGGCAGGGATGTCAAGATGCTCGTGGAACGTGGTATTCCTCACACCGATGTACTTTCCGTCCGTATATGATTTCTGAACAATATTGGTCTTGCCGTCAGCTGTGGCAATCGTCACGTCAATGCGGGCTATCAAACCCTCAGCCTCCAAGTCGCCCTCCAAGTGGAGGTCCTTGCCTGCGATGACTTCCTTGGAATTTTCCTCGCCCACCTCGGCAAGGGCTGCAACAGGCTTTGCTACACTCTGCTTTGCATCATCATCATCGCTGCTGCAAGACGTAAATACTAAACTAAAAACACAGAACAGCGCAGCGGCTGCTAAAAACATTATCTTTTTCATTGTTGTTTGCTTTTTTATAATTGTTAATGAATGTCCTGCCCCTATGAATAGAGGAAGGACTTAAAACATCCAGGAAACCATCGCCGAGAAGTTTCTCCCTGGCTCCGGCACTCCTATCAGTCTGTAATAGCTGGTGTGGTCGTAGTAGCACTTGCCTAACAAGTTCTCTCCACGGAGCGTCAGTTCCAACTGGTTGCCGCCAAACTTGAGCTTCTTCCCTACGCGAGCATTCAAGAGCTGATGTCCCTTGGTCTTTTCCTCAGGAGGAACGATCCTGTTCTGCGTTCCCACCACCTGCCATTCCAATGCCACGAATCCCGACTTAGCAGGGTCTTGCGCTGGCAAAAGATAGCGAAGCTCTGCGCGAGCTGACCACGGGGTGGAGAACGGGAGGCCATAGCCTTTTTTCTCTCCACTGAGCTGATTGGCGTAAAGGTACTCGCCATCGGCACCCAGCAGCAGACAAGGAAGAATCTTCCACGACAGGCTTGCCTCAAAGCCCCATCTCAGCACCTTGGCCTGCGTGTAATAGTAGAGCTGCAAGCCCTCCTTGTACTGAGGCGTAGGGTTGAGATAGATGTAGTTGGGGAAATAGTTGAGATAAGGGGTCAACTGCACCGAAAGCACACCCTGTTCATATACGACGCCCGCATCCACCTGGTAGCTTTCCTCTGGTTTCAGATTGGTGCTTCCTTTCTCATAGCGGAAGAGATTGTAGTTCACACCGTCCATTCCCAACTCCTTGGCTATCGGCATACGGAAACTCTTGCCCACATTGAGCTTGAGCACCCAGTCGCCCAGCATCCGATTCACGCCCACCGACCAAGTGAAGCTGTTGAAACTGCGACTCAGACTGGCGGAACGTTCCATATAAGCGGAATCTCCTTGTTGCCCATAAATCGGTGTCTTATACCAATCACGGTAGCTGTGAATCCTCACGCTTCCACGGTCGAATCTCGCCCCGGCGGTCAAACTGAGCCTGTCGCTCAAGCTCCACTTGTCCATGGCGAAGGCGCCAAAGGTCAACTGCTCGAAGTCTGGCAAGATGAATCCCCATCCTCCTCGGCGGTTGCGCTGGCACTCGACATTGGCTCCCGCCCGAAGCTCGTGCTTGCCCATCTGCTGCATCGCCTTCACTTGGGCTGAGAAAGTCTGCTTTGTAAAGCTTCTCTCCAATGTGCTCGGCGGTATCGGCATATAGCCATGCGACACTGGCTCGGCGAGTTCTCGCTGCTGGTTGCTCTGATAGGCGAAATCGCCTTCCAGTATGCCGTCCGCCCAGTTCCAGTCGGTATGGTTGGATACCAAGAAATGGTTGACGGTATGGTAAGGTAAGTCAATGTCGCGACGCGAACTGTCATAGTCAATGTCTGACAGCCTCACCTCCAAACCGTGGGCATTGGCAAAGAAGCCTGCTTTCGAATTCACATCAGCGATACGAAAAGAGGTGTTCCATCTGTCCCCGGCATACCCGAGCATCAGATTCCCGTCCAGCTCGCGACCCGCCGTGTTGCGAAGACGCCGGTCCTTGAGCTTGATCCAATAGGAGTAGTACTCGATGCTGTCGGCAGGAACCTTGTAGTCGGCATAGTCCACCCATGTGGCATTGGCCTTGTACCAGAACTTTCCGCTTCTGCCTGCCAACCGAACCGATGAGCCTGCCGACTCATTGTTGGTCCTGCCGAAGAGATACACCTGTCCGGCAAACCTCTTCAGCGGCATGGCGTTGCTCTTTAGGTTGATGACACCACCGATGGCATCGGAACCGTAGGTGAGCGAAGCGGGGCCTTTGACGACCTCTGCTTGGTCGATGGCATACAGGTCTGTCTCCAGGCCATGGTCATCGCCCCATTGCTGGCCTTCATGCTTGATGCCATTCTCTGCCACCAACACACGGTTGTACCCCAAGCCACGAATCATGGGCTTTGACTCTCCCGAACCAACGCTCTTTGCCTGAATGCCTGGCAGCCGGCTCAGCGTCTGCATCAGCGAGCCGCTGAAATTCTCTTCCATGAATTGTCGGCTTGCCATCACCACGTTGAGTGCTGACTTCATCTGCACTTCTTTGTTGGAACTTCCGCTTACCACAACTTCTTTCAGGGATACACCATCCCTCATCATTCGTCTTGCACTGTCTGCCACAGCCGTAATCCTTACCGAATCTTTCGACAGGGAAATCAGCTTGGCACCCGATGCATACGTATGACTGAAATTGATGAAAAGAGGAAGCGCAACGAATGCAATCTTCTTGTTCTCCATCATAAATCTTTGAAATTCTATCGGCTGAACCGACTAAAGTGTGTAGCGATAGCCGATTTTGTTTTGATGAATCTTCAAAAAACTACAAAGACGGGGAATGCTGGGGGCGCGCGTGTTGAATGTGTTTCGCCTTGACGAGTCTTGAGCAACAGACAAGGCACGACAAGGGCTGTGTGAACCATAGCAATGAACACTGCTATGTGAACAATGGTTGACACCAGGTATGGCAAACTCTGAAAGTGGCACAACACACACTCGTGCGTGGAGATCTGTTGCGTTGTGAGATGGCCATCATGGTGGATGTGATGCGTACAATCTTGACAATAGGACGTAATAGCGGCTGTGCCTTCCGCCTCCGCGTGGTGGTGAAAGGTGGTGGCGAGCATCATTGGCACATACACCAACATCAGCAGCCATGCAAACCTCATTCTTCTGTTGTCAATATTACGCATTGTCCTAAACTCTTTCTAGAATGCCGTAGGAACCTTTCAATATCAACCTTTCAATCTTTTTACATTGCAAAATTAAACACTTTCATCCATTAGTCAAAATAAATAAATGCTTATTAACCTATTTGCTGAATAGAATTTCTTGGACAAATACGAATAAACTACTTTTTATGTCGCTGTCGTTCAGTAATATATCAATTTGCAATCAGTTAAGTCCGAATCAATGCATTTAATAATCTTTATACGTTCATGCATTCGTTTTGTAGGAAAGTAGATGTAAAACGGCGCAACCGACAAACCCTGTGGGGAAGCAGTGCGGATGCTAACCCAAAAACATGTTGCCAAACGATACATGATTGCCCAAAATTTCGGGTCTATTCCTTTTGTCATTGCCGTCATGCGTTTTGTGGATAGAAGCTATCCCAGTTCAATGTGTCTGTTGTGTTCTCTATTGGCAGTTTGGAATAAAGCCAGTTGCTGCCATCCCTGATGATAACACCGCCGTGGAGCGGAGCCGCTTCTGTCGAATTTGCCTTCACATAGTCCAACAGGGCGTTGTGCTTGGCTGGTGCATCCATGTCGCTGCCCGCACTCTTGGTGTCAAACAAGTAAATATGCCCGTTCTTCATGCGCACGATGAAATCCACATAGAAAAGCGACTTGGCCCCGTTCGCATCCCTATATTCTATGGCATAGTGCTGCTTGCCTTTGTCTCCGTTCTTGTACCACCAGTCGATATAGTTGCCGTTCTGCTCAAGGTAGGCGACAAATTCCTTCTCCGGGTTCGAGGCAGCGTTCAACTGCACGAACGGTATGAGCGCATGGGCCTCGGCCTGTTCCACATGGTTGGTTTCGCTGTCGTAGATTCTTTCTTCGGGCACTTCCCATTGGTAGGCTTTGAATGTCCTTGAAGCGGCGGCGACCTTCTTTGCCCGGTTGCGTTGCTTCTCGTATTCGCTGAGAGCCTGGTCTATCAGGCGATCGAACTTCGGTCGGTTATCATGGTACAGCACCACTTTCTTCGCATCGGTGTCAAAGATGCCGAAGTAGTCAGCAAGCATTTCAAGCAGGTAGGATGAAATCTTGTCGGCACGCCCCTTGCTCTCGAACTGATGCCCCTTTGTGCTGACATAGGCCATGAATACGCGGTTGATTTCCGATGCCTTGCGGGCGTATTTTACCATACCGGCCTCGATGGTCTGCACTTCGTTCTGGAAATGCACGTCTTTCGGGATTTCCACATTGATGTTCTTCACGTCAAGCCGTATAGAGTTCTTTACCCTTTGGCGGTTTTCGTTCACTTGCAGGTCATCCGTATCGGCCAGCGGACTTGATTCCGTATCACCGCTCAATGCGGCAAGTTCCTCCAGCGAGAACAGCATCCTTACATTTGACTCCAGTTTGAAAAATGTATCGGCTGTCTGATAGAGAACACGCCTGAAATCGGGTCCGAGGTAGTTTCGTTCCACATTAGGACGTTCAGAGTAATATGATTTCAGGGCTACGTTGTCCAGCCCCTCCCGGCGGTGCGCCGTAATGGTGTTGTTCAGAATGTAGGACGCATCAGCGGCCACCACACGTATCTTCTCCTTGGCGATGTCGGTGTACACGTAGCCGGTGTTGAGCAATTCGTTCGGATAGTGCTTTTGTTCCGGCATACGCAGTATGCGACCCACGGTCTGCACCGTGAACGTGTCGCTCTGCAGTTTGCGGAAGATGAGCAGCACGGCGGCACGCGGGCAGTCCCAGCCCAAGGCGATTGCCTCCTTGAACAGCAGCACCTCGGCCATGTTGTCAGGGGCTTCCAGATCGGGCAGGTTCGACTTCTCGTCTGCCAGCCATACGGCCAATCGCCCGTTGTTCTCGTTGATACCACACATTACGTCCAGATATCGCTTCACCTGGTCGGCAATGGCTGTCTCTTCTGCCGTCATCTTCTCCTTTTCGTCATTGGGCAGCTGGATAAGTAGCAGTGGGTTTATTTCCACTCCTAATTCCTTGTATGCATCAGCAATCTGGTTGCGCTTGTTCAGGGCCGCGTGTATCAGGTTGGCGTTCAGTTCCAACTCATCGCTGAAGTCAAGCTCAATTTCCGGGTTCAGCACCACTTCCTTCTTGATCATCTCCGCCGCTATCACATCCTTCCGGTACACCACGACCTTTTCCTTTGCGTCAAGCGTCTTGGGTGTGGCTGATATGCGAATTTCCACGGTCGGGTTTATGCGGTCGAGCACGGCTGCGCTCTTGTCGGCAGTCTTCGACCAGAACATGTGTTCCTCGTCGATGATTGCCACGATGGGCAGACCAAACTCCTCCTGTGTCTTACGGGTAATTTCATAGAGCGATGCCGAACTCTCACTGTCACGCACCATCAGGTTGCTATCCTTGTTCACGCTTTCCCAGTTGACGAACAGTATCTCGCCGGAACGTATGCCCTCGCTCTGCTCCAACTCGTCGAACATCAAGGGACGGAGTTTGCGCGTCTCGGAGAACACGTCTTTCAGTTTCTCGTAGCTTTGCAGGTGCAGTTTGCGCGGGGCAAACCAGATATAAGCCACCTCCTGATAAAGGCTGTCGCCACGATCCTGCAATTCATCCACGATTCCGGACAATGCCTGACACGCCATCACCGTCTTACCTGCTCCTGTCGGGGCTTCAAACACGATCTTGTTTCTCCGTCCGCCCAGGTTAAGCAGGCGGATGGTCTTGTCAATCAGTTCTCTGACGGCTTTTTGTTGATATGCTAATGTTTTCATTCTTGTGTCTAATCATTTTGTTCATAATAATAGGAGTAGTCGATTCCTTTCATGAACATTTCCCGGTTATCAATCTTTGTAGTCAGTGCGGGCTTTACCAGGGCCTTAATGTGTGTACCGTCCATCACGCTTTCGCGCATGGCTGCCAAATATTCGTTCTTATTTATCTGGCTCCAATCTACACACCGCTTGAGCGACCGTTTTAGCATCAGGTCAAGCCAAATGCGAGTTGCGCGACCATTTCCTTCCATGAAAGGATGGGCTACATTCATTTCTATATATTTGTCCATAATTTCATCGAAAGTGGTTTCCGGCATACGTTCAATGATTTGGAGCGTTTCGGGAAAATGCAAACAGTTGGCAAAAGTAAATCCTCCTTTTGAAATGTTCTTTGTGCGTATCTGTCCCGCGAAATCGTACAATCCTCCAAAGATATAGGCATGAATCTGTTGCAGACATTTTAGACTTCCTGGTTCAAGGGTGCGCAATAGGCCGCTTTCGTATAATTGATAGGCCTTTTTCCTACTTTGTCCGTCTAACGTATTGTCACTGTATGTAAACCAATCAAGAAATTCGTTTGCCCTGTTGTTGGGATAATGTTTAGCCAGCAGAGCAACATTTTCACTATTCAGCACATCCGCTACGCGCAACTTCCCGTCCGGAGCTTCAAATTTGAACCCGTGAGTGGCACTCACGAGTTGAATGCCCTCCTGCTTCAGCTTGCGTTTAAGCCACCGCCAGTAGTTTCCGGCTTTAGCATAATCCGGTTCGTTGTTGATGGCTCTAACTATATCGGTTGCAGAGAACCACCAGCAGTTATTTTCTTCATCCCATACTGCCCGTACTTCCCGGTCATTAAAGAAGCGGATGGATTTCTTTGGTTGTCTTTTTATATCTTCCGTCATTCCTCGCCTCCTTAGTCTGTAAAGTTCAACATGCCGTCAGTTTGCGGTTCCTGCTCGGTTTCACCTGCACCGATTATCTCATCATGTTGCTTGGGCAAGACACGGCGGTAGGCATTGTAGATGGCGGCAGGCAGGGCACACAGCTCCACCTTGTCGGCAACCTCCTCAAACGTCTCTTCCCAAGGGTCTTCGCTCGGTGAGAACACATATACCTTTATTTTCTCGTTGAAGTCGGTTTGGGCAATGAGCCGTGCAAGCTGCTCCACTGCTTCCTCACGATAAATGACCAACATTCGCTTCCGTCCGTTGTCGAAATAGCGGAACACGCTCTTGTAGGTCTGCTGTCCGGCAAATTCCCGCTGCTCCTCGTAGAGGTCTTCCTTGATGCAGAGCATGTCGGTGCTGAGATTCACCAGGCGGCGCATGTTTTGCACGCTTCGGCTTCGCCCTACAAAGTCGGTGCGGTAGTAGCGCAGGTTGTTATCCGTCAGCCCAGCCACCTGCTCGCCCTTTGGTGTGGTGTATCCTTGGATCACGCGCTTGTTCCTTTCGTAAGTAACATTCTCGCAGATGCCGTTCTCGTTGTTGGTCACAAGTATGCACTTGCGGTGGCCGCCGTCGTCTTTATTGAGTTGCATCGTGGCATGGAGTGTTGTGCCGCTTCCGGCGAAGAAGTCTAGGATGATAGGATTGTCCTTTCGAGTCATTTTAATAATTTCCATCATTAACAGTTTGCTCTTAGGGTTATCAAAAGGTAAATCGAACTCTTTTCCTATTTGTGAAACTTCAATATCTGTCCAATTACTTGTTCTTAAACTTGTTGCATCTGGAGCTATCCAATGTTGAACACCTCCATTTTTACCTTTACCATTAGGAATGCGACGTATGAAATCAGTTATTCCTGTTATTCTTGAATATTCTTCCAATGAATATTCTTCTGAATATTTATCTTGATAATCTTTGTAATTCTTTATCGCAATTTCTGCTTTCTCTTTAGAATTTCTCCATTGTCCTGTTTCTGGTGTAAAGCCTAATATCTCATATCTCATAGTAGGTCTATCAGCATTGCTCCAAAACACATCCCAGCGGCCTTTCATTGGTGCTTTTTCTTTTGTCATTCTTAATGCTGGCATTAAATATTGATTTGTCTTTGAATAGCATAAAATATACTCAAAGCCGACATTAAGACTAAATAACCCTTTATCTGCAAATTGAGAATTAAGACTTTTAATTCTACGCCTCACTAAAATATTATTCCTAAAATTATTTTCTCCAAATAAATCAGAACTATCACATAGCATCTTCAGTTGCGCCTGTTCGTTATCATCTATGGAGATGAAGATTACTCCTTTGTCTGAAAGCAACTGCTTGGCAATCTTCAATCTTCGGCTCATGAACGACAGCCACTTGGAGTGGCGATAGCTGTCCTCTTTGTCGACATAGTGGTCGTTGTAGACAAAGTCCTTGTTGCCCGTGTTATACGGCGGATCGATATAGATGACATCAATCTTCCCCTCGTGCGTATAGGCAAGGGCGGTGAGGGCTTCGAGGTTGTCGCCCTCTATGAGGATGTGGTTTGGCGCATCCGGATTGTCGGAGATGATGGCACGCTCAGACACCTCTTTCAGCACCGGCAGTTCCTCACGCAGTCGCTCCTCCACGTCTTCCGGCTTGTCTTCCCACACAAGGCCGTAAGGCTTGTTCTCGGCAAGGAGTTCAAGCAGCTGGCTTCGCTCCTCATTGGTCAGCACGTCCAATGACTTGATGCGCTGCCGTAGTTGTTCCTTTATCTTAGAGTTCATAAGCTTATTTTTCTGTTTTCATTGATGAATTGAGCAGGTCCTTCACATCCACTTCCAAAAGACCGCTTCATTTCCCCACGCAGAAGTTCTTGAAGATGTTTTCGAGGGTCTCTTTGCTTGAAATCTCGCCACCAGTGATTTCGGCCAGGTGGTGAAGGCAGAGGCGGAGGTCCTCGCTGATGAGGTCGGAGGGGGTGCCATCGTGGAGGCCTGAGATGACGCGGGCGATGCTTTCCTGGCCGAGAAGGAGAGCCTGGTAGTGGCGCGCGGAGGTTACCACAACGTCGTTTTCGCGGAATGGCGGGATGTTGGCGGCAGTCAGAAGGGCTGACTTGAGCTGTTCGATGCCCTTGGCCTGTCGCGCGCTGATGGCCACAACGGGCGTTTGGGGCAGCAGCTGGCGCAGGGTGGGGGTGAGGTCGGCCAGGTCGGTCTTGTTGTTCACCACGATGAGGCTTCCGTTGCTGCTGTGGCTGGTGATGTCGGCTGTTTCGTCCTGTGAGGGCAGTGCGTCAACCATCCAGAGTGTGATGGCCGCCTCGGCCATTTTCCGGTATGTGCGCTCGATGCCCAGTAGCTCGATGCGGTCGCCGGTGTGGCGGATGCCGGCCGTGTCGGTCAGTCTGAATGCCACGCCGCCGATGTCGATGGTGTCCTCTATCACGTCGCGCGTGGTGCCGTGGATGTCGCTCACGATGGCCTTCTCCTCGCCCGCCAGCAGGTTGAGCAGTGTGCTTTTGCCCACGTTGGTCTTGCCGATGATGGCCACGGGGATGCCCTGCTTGACGGCCTGCCCCGTCTTGAACGACTGCGCCAGTGTGGCGATGCGCCGCTCGATGGCCTGCGAGATTTCGAGCAGCTCTGTGCGGTCGGCAAACTCCAGCTCCTCGTGGTCAGAGAAGTCAAGTTCCAGTTCCAGCAGCGAGGTGAGCCTCAGCAGTTGGCCACGCAGGTCTGACAGTTCGCCTGAGAAGTTTCCGCGCAGCTGGCCGATGGCCATGTGGTGGGTGGCCCTGTTGGTGGCGGCGATGAGGTCGGCCACGGCTTCGGCCTGGCTCAGGTCCATCTTGCCGTTGAGGAAGGCCCGCTGTGTGTACTCGCCTGGCCTGGCCTGCCGGCATCCGCTGTCGGTCAGCCGCTGCAGCACCCTGCTGAGGATGTAGCCCGAGCCGTGGCACGACAGCTCCACGCAGTCCTCCCCCGTGTAGGAGTGCGGGCTGCGGAAAATGCTTGCCAGCGCCTCGTCAATGACCGTGCCGTCCGTGTCGGCCACCGTCCCGAAGGTGACCGTGTTCGCCTTTCGCGCGGCCAGTGTCGCTGTTCCGCCCTTTGGCGTGAAAATGCTGTCGGCTATGGTGATGGCCCCGGGGCCCGATATGCGGATGATGCCGATGGCGCCGCCCGGTGCGGTGGCCAAGGCGCAGATGGTGTCTGCCGGAGATATGGATGTTGGTGTCATGCCTTTGCTGTGTGTCTGTGGCCGCTGCGGCACTGCTGGTGTCCGTGGCTAACCGGTTTCAAAGGTAGCCATAATTCCGCAAAACGCCCCCTTTTGTGGCAAAAACAGGGAGAATGATTTGCCGGTACTGCACATTTTTTGTAATTTTGTGCCGAAATACAAATCAAAAAAGGATAATAAACAATGTCTCACAATTTATTGAAAGGCAAGCGCGGCATCATCTTTGGCGCGCTTAACTCAGACTCTATCGCCTGGAAAGTGGCTGTGAAAGCCGTTGGGGAGGGCGCGAAGATTACTTTGAGCAACACGCCGATGGCCCTGCGTATGGGCGAGCTTGACAAACTGGGCAAGCAGCTGGGCGCTCCCATTGTGGCCGCCGACGCCACCAGCGTGGAGGATTTGGCGAAAGTTTTCGAGGAGTCTGTGAGGCTCCTTGGCGGCAAGGTTGACTTTGTGCTCCACGCTATCGGCATGAGTCTCAATGTGCGCAAGCACCGCACTTACGATGACCTTGACTACAACTATTTGCAGAAGACGCTTGACATCTCGGCCGTCTCATTCCACAAGATGCTGCAGGTGGCCAAGAAGCAGGATGCCATTGCCGAATATGGCTCGGTGGTGGCGCTTACCTATGTGGCCTCGCAGCGCACCTTCTTTGGCTACAACGACATGGCCGACGCCAAGAGCTTGCTCGAGAGTATCGCCCGCAGCTTTGGCTATATCTATGGCCGCGAGAAGAACGTGCGCATCAACACCATCTCCCAGTCGCCCACGCCCACCACTGCCGGAAAGGGCATCAAGGACATGGAAAACCTGATGGACTTCGCCAACAAGATGTCGCCTCTGGGCAACGCCTCGGCCGACGAGTGCGCCGACTATTGCGTGATGATGTTCTCTGACTTCACCCGCAAGGTCACCATGCAGAACCTTTTCCACGACGGCGGCTTCTCTTCGATGGGCATGAGCCTGCGCGCCATGAACCAGTATGCCAAGGATCTCGCCCCCTATGAGGACGAGAACGGCAAGGTGATTTACGGATAGCCCACTGTGACGCAACCAATAGCAAAGGCACTCGCAACGCAGCGGCGAGTGCCTTTTTCTTGCCTTGCCGGCCGGGGCTGGCGGCTGCTGCCCTCCGTTCAGCCGATGCACACCGTGCGGCTGCCGTCGCCGTTGGCCCTGATGGTCACGCGCACGGCATCCCCGGGCAGCAGCTCCTCGATGAGCTCGGGCCATTCGATGAAGCACGTGGCGCCGCCGAAGAAGTAGTCCTCGTAGCCCATGTCGTAGACCTCCTCCAGCTTCTTGATGCGGTAGAAGTCGAAATGGTAGACCGGCGCGCCCGACTGCGCGCACTGATACTCGTTGACAATGGCAAAGGTGGGCGACGTGATGACATCCTCCACCCCCATCTCCTCGCACACCGCCTTGATAAAGGTAGTCTTGCCTGCGCCCATGCTGCCGTAGAAGGCGAACACCTTGGCCCCGCCCATGGCTTTGACAAACTCCCGGGCCGCCTCGCGGATGTTCTCCAGACTGTTGATTCTGATTTCTTGCATAGTTGTCTGAATATCTTTAGGTTGACATTTTCACCGCTTTTTCCCTTTCATGCTGATGAACGGGATGATCATCTCCTCCATCGAAATGCCGCCGTGCTGAAACGTGTCCTTGTAGTATGACACATAGTAGTTGTAGTTGTTGGGATAGGCGAAGAAGGCGTTGCCCGTGGCAAACACATAGCTTGTGCTCAGGTTGGGCGAGGGCAGCTGTGCCTTGCCCGGGTCCTTGATGACAAACAGATCCTTGCTGTCGTAGGCCAGGTTCTTGCCCAGCTTGTAGCGCAGGTTGGTGTTGGTGTTGCGGTCGCCGATGATTTTCACCGGCTTGCTGGCGCGTATGGAGCCGTGGTCGGTCGTGATCATCACCCGGCATCCGGTCTGTGCCAGCTGCCTGAGCAGCTCCGAGATGACCGAATGGCGGAACCAGCTGAGCGTGAGCGAGCGGTAGGCCGACTCGTTGCTGGCCAGTTCGCGCACCATTTTTGACTCCGTGCGGGCGTGGCTCAGCATGTCAATGAAGTTGAACACCACCACGTTGAGGTCGTTCTTCTCCATCTGCCTGAGCTGCTGCAGCAGCCGTTCCGCCCCGTTGGAGTCGTTGATTTTGTGATACGAGTAGGTGTCGTGGCGGCGGTAGCGTTCCAGCTGGGTGCCGACGAGCGGCCCCTCGTTGAGGTTTTTCCCCTCCTCCTCGTCCTCGTCCACCCACAGGCCGGGATACATCTTCGCGATCTTGCTGGGCATCAGTCCGCTGAAGATGGCGTTGCGGGCGTACTGCGTGGCGGTGGGCAGGATGCTGAAATACAGGTCTTCGTCGATGTCGAAGCTGTCGCCCAGGTCCCTGGCTATCATGCGCCACTGGTCGTAGCGGAAGTTGTCAAGCACCAGCAGGAACACGCGCTCGCCCGCGTCGAGCGCGGGGAACACCTTTCGCTTGAACACCTCGGGGCTCATCATCGGTCTGTCATCCGTCTCGTTTCCGGGCTGCATGGCGCCCGCCCACTGCATATAGTTGTTGCGCACAAACTTGGCGAAGCCGTTGTTGGCGTCCTCCTTCTGCGCCTGCAGCATCTCCGTCATGTTGCTGTCCGTCCCGCTCAGCTCCAGCTCCCAGTGCACCAGGCGGCGGTACACCTCCGTCCAGTCGCGCCAGTTGCGGCAGGCGGCTATCTGCATGGCAATCTGCCGGAAGCTCTGCTGGTAGCCCGTCTGGGTCACCTCGGTCACAATCTCCCTGCGGTGTATGTTCTTCTTCAGTGTGAGCAGAATCTGGTTCGGGTTCACCGGCTTGATGAGGTAGTCGGCTATCTTCGAGCCGATGGCCTGGTCCATGATGTTCTCCTCCTCGCTCTTGGTCACCATCACCACCGGCACGGCCGGGGCGATCTCCTTGATGCGCTGGAGCGTCTCCAGCCCGCTCAGTCCGGGCATCATCTCGTCGAGCAGCACCAGGTCGAAGTTGTGCTGCCTCACCTGCTCGATGGCATCGGTGCCGTTGCTCACGGTCACCACCCCGTAGCCTTTCTTCTCCAGAAACATCAGGTGGGCCTTGAGCAGTTCTATCTCGTCGTCAGCCCACAGTAACAGTCCGTTGGTCATCTGTAAAAGTCGTCGTCAAAGTCAATATCCGTGTTCTGCGTGCCGGCGCCGTTGCCCTCTTCAGGCCGGTCGCCGCCGTCGCTGTCTTCGCTGCCCGTGCTGCCGTCTCCGCCGTCACCGGCCTTCTCGCCTGTCACGATGTCCGCCGGCTTCGGGTTGTTGAGCAGCTTCTCGCTGCTGATGTGCAGCGGTGCGAGCGACTTCTCGAAGAATCTCTCGTAGTCCGCATAGCTGTATTTCGTGCCCAGCAGCTTCAGGTTGTCCTCGCTGATGATGATGCGGCGGCATCCGGCCAGCCATCCGGCCATGCCCTTGTGGGCATAGAGCTGGCGCGCATACTGCAGGGCCTCGTCATAGTTCAGAAATCCGCTCACCATCATGCGTCCGATGCCGTTGTCCTCGCCGGTGGCGATGTCGAAGTTGCGCACCATGAAGTTGGTGAAGTTGTAGCGGGCCATCTCGTAGAGCAGCTGGTTCACGTTGACCGAGTCGGGCCTGTAAGCCAGTATGAAGACAAATCCCGTGTTGCGCTCCCGGCTCAGCGTGTCGGTGGCGGCGGAGTCGGAGGCTTCAGTGCCGGCCGCGCGCCTTGACCACACGTCGCCGATGTCGAACCGTCCGCCGTGGAGCGTGCGGCCCTGCTGCACGCCCTTGACAATCATGCCCGCCATGGTGGCCACCTCGCTCTCCGGGTATTTCTCCACCACTTCCTTCATGTTGGCCACGCAACCCCTGGCGTCGCCCTCGCCGAGCAGTCCCAGTCCGTCGATGAACACGAACTTGGCCCGGTTGGCCCCCAGGGGGAAGCGGTCGGCCGACACCCTTGCGTTGCCCTTGACCTCCTGCATCCTGCCCGCCTTGAACGCCTCGTAGGTGGCCGCATAGAGCGAGTCCTCTATGTGCTCGCCAAACCTTGCGTTCTCCTCAAAGTAGGGGTCGCTCAGCAGTGCGGTCCACTTGCTCTCCGGGTACAGTCCCTTCAGCTTGGACAGGCATTCGGCGGCCTTTCCGGTGAGTCCCTCCCTCGAGTAGAGCAGGTACAGGTGATACCACGCCTCGTCGTTCTTCGCGTAGTCGGCATATTGCGTGGTGAGCCTGGTGAGTGCCTTCTCGCCCAGCGGCAGGTTGCCCAGCTTGTCCTTGAAGATGATGCCCGAGTAGAACAGTCCGTCCTTGATGGCGTTGTCGCTCTCGGCCTTCTGCTCCTCGGTAAACGGGATTTGCGCCAGGTAGTACTCGCGCCTGTGCGGGTCGCTTGCCGCCGAGTCGGGCGCAGCCCCCTCGGCTTTCACACTGTCGTTGCCGGCAGTCCGGGCGTTGGCGTCGCCGTTTCCGGCCACCGCTGCCGAGTCGGCGGCCTCGCCCTCCTGGCCTGTGTGGTGTGTGGACACCACGGTGCGGTTCGCGCGCTGCCAGTCGTCAACGTTCTCGCGCTTGCCCCATTGCTGCTGGAATGTCGCCTTGCCCTGGTTCACCGCCATCTGGTTGTAGAAGTACCACGTGGTCTCCCGGGCGTTCTGCCGGGTGGCCTGCCGGTTGGTGTTCTGGATGTTTCGGTTGCCCATGGCCCCCTGTTGCTGCTGCACCTTCTCCGCCTCCGCCTCCTGTGCGGCGCGTCTCTCCTCTTTCTCCTTTTCTTTCAGCGCCTCTATCACGCGGTCGATGGCCTTGTTGCGCTCCTCCTCGGGCATGGCCGCCAGTGCCTGCAGCGAGTCTTGCAGGTGCACCGCGTCGGTGTAGGGCACCAGCTCGTCGAGCACCTTCGACCGCTCAGACAGCTGCGCATAGTCGGGCCGCTCCTTGTCCAGCAGCCCGATGGCCTCGCCGTAGCACCGCCGGGCGTCGCTGTAACGCTCGCGTTCCCAGTAGATGTCGCCCAGGCGGAGCAGCAGCACCCCCTTCTCTATGCCCGAGCGCGTGGCCTTCTTGCAGCCCTGCTCGTAGGCGGCGATGGCGTTCACGGTGTCTTTCTGCGCCATGTAGATGTTGCCGATGGCATAGTACACCTGGTCAAGGTATTCCTTGTTGTTGTCCGATGCGGCCATGCGCTTCAGCCGTCTCACCATCTGTTTCGACCGCCCCTGCGCCATCACCTCCGTCTGTGCGATGCGCGCGTTGAACTCCAGCTGGTAGGGCGGGCTCAGCCTCACCACCCGCCTGAACGCGCGGTAGGCCTCGTCGCGGTGCCCGAGCCGGGCCTGGAGCTGCCCCATCAGGTACCATTCGCGCGCCTTCTGTTTCCTGCGGCGCTCGTGCCTGATGACTTTCCGCAGGTAGGGGATGGCCTCCGCGTAGTGTCCTGCGCGCACATGGTAGTCGGCCATGGCGTAGTCCCAGTCGGCCCGGGCGCGGTAGTGCATGGTGTCGCGCCTCATTTTCGTGATGACATCCTCCGCGTCGTAGAGCCATCCCAGCTCCACATAGCTCTTGGCGAGCCATGCCCTGGCAATGCCGTTGATGGCCGGCTGCGTGGCGTAGAGGCGCGCCATGTAGGAGAAGGTGGCCGCCGCCTCGTCGAACCGCCCCGTCTGAAACTGCGACTTGCCCATCAGCAGCCACGCCTTCCACAGGAAGGGGTTGTACTCGCGCCGCCCCAGCCACTCGATGTCCTTGGCCGTCTTGCGCCGGCTCTTGTCCCACACGGGCCGGCGCTTGATGCTGTGCAGCTTGATGGCCTTCTCCGACTTTTCGATGGCGCGGTCAAAGTTGGCGCGGCCTATGCTCACGCTGTTCTTGTTGCCCACCGTGTAGAGGGGGATGATGTCGGTGAAGTTGTCCTGGTTGGCGTTCTCCTTCTCAATGGAGCCGTCGATGAACGCCTGGCTCCCGTTGTAGTAGGTGTTGTAGCGCGCGTTGAAGGCGTGCCACCACCGCGTGCGGCCGGTGTTGTTCTTGGTCGAACAGCCTGTGGCCGCCGCCAGCACCACGGCCGCTGCACACACCGCCACTGCCAGCCTCCTGCCGGGGGCCGGCCACTGCCAGTGCGGGCGGCAAGGCCGCTTTTTCATCGTTTCCATTACTTCTTAAACTCCTTGCAAAGCCCTTTTATTGTCTTGAGCGCCACATAAATCACGATGGACACAAGGATGATGGCCGCTCCCGAGGGCACGTTGAGCCAGTAGGACACGGCCAGGCCCGCCACGCAGCCGGCGCAGCCCAGAGCGACGCTCAGCGTCACCATGGGCCTGAAGCGGTGGGTGAACAGCGAGGCCGTGGTCTGCGGTACGGTGAGCAGGCTGAGGGCCAGCACAATGCCCACGATGCGGAGCGTGGCCACGATGGTGAGCGCGATGACCACCATCATCAGATATTCAATGGCCGTGACCGGCAGCCCCTGCGACCGGGCGAACACGGGGTCGAAAGCCACGCTGACGATGACCGGCCCCAGCAGGGCGAAGAGCGCCGTCACCACCGCGGCCATCACGCCGAGCAGCCACAGGTCGCCCGGGCCGATGGTGAGGATGCTGCCGAAGAGATAGGTGCCGAGGTCGGACATGAAGCCGGGTGTCAGAAAGCAGCAGATGATGCCCACGCTCATGCCGAAGGTCCAGAACAGGGCGATGGCCGAGTCCTCGCGCACCCTGCCGCGCTGTGACATCCACTGCACGCCGCAGGCACTGGCCACGGCAAAGAGCATGGCCGACACCAGGGGGCTGGCTCCGAAGAACACGCCCAGGCCGATGCCGCCGAGCGAGGCGTGGGTCAGTCCGCCGCTGATAAACACCAGGCGGCGGCTCACAATGTAAGTGCCCACAAAGCCGCAGAGCACGCTGGCCAGCACGCTGCCCAGCAGCGCGTTTTGAAAAAAGCTGTAACTCAGTATGTCCATCTCCGCTCCCTATCCGTTTGTCTCGGGGCGCTTGGCCGCGCCCTCCTCCCTGAGCATCATCACCTCGTCCTTCACCTGGTCGGGCAGCTCGATGCCGCGCAGGGTCAGACTGCGGCACCATGCCGCCACCTCGCCGGGCCGCATGGTGTAGAGCACCTCGCGGAACTGCTCGGCCTCCTCGTCGGTGTAGCTGTCGGAGGGGCGGCCCTTGAAGGCGTCCAGCTCCTCGTCGTCAAAATACTTGGCGCCGTTCACGGCCGCTTCCATCATGCACTCCTGCTCGCACTTGCCGCTGTCGCCGTCGCAGGTGGCGCAGCCCTTGGACTGCCTGACAGGCTTCTCCGCCTCGTGCCCGGCCAGCTTTGCGCCGGCGGCGGTCATCACGCCGAGCAGGGCGATGGCCAACACTAACCACAGCATTTCACACCTCCCTCACTTTGAACACCTCGTCCCAGAAGTGCGGATACGACTTGGTGACCACCATCGGCCGGTTGATGACCAGTCCGGGGTGGAGCGCCGCCGCCGGGGCGAAGGCCATGGCCATGCGGTGGTCCTCGTAGGTGTCGATGACCGGCGGCGCTGCTGCGCTGCACCGCTCGCCGTGCCACAGCAGCTCGCTGCCGCCGGCGTCGCTTGCCACACAGCCCAGCTTGCGCAGCTCGCGCTTGAGCGCCTCGATGCGGTCGGTCTCCTTTATCCTCAGCGACTGCAGGCCGGTGAAGTGAAAATGCACGCCCAGCAGGGCGCAGGTGACTGCCACCGTCTGGGCCAGGTCGGGGCAGGCCACGAAGTCAAGGCTTAGCTGTGCCACGGGCGCGCCCTGCTTGAACAGGCGCACGGTGGGGGTGCCGGCGGGGCCGACGGCAGTGAACTGCGCGCCCACGCCGAGCTTTCTGAAAATGTCGGCCACCGCCGCGTCGCCCTGACCGCTCTGCTCGGCCAGCCCGGTCAGGGTGACCTCGGCCAGCGGGTCGGCGCTCACGGCCACCATCTCAAACCAGTAGGAGGCCGCGCTCCAGTCGCTCTCCACGCGGTAGGGGCGCGCCTCGTAGGGCTTGCCCTCCACGCGGAGCGTGTCGGCCGAGGCCCATCCGGCCTCCGCACCGAACGCCCTCATCATGCCCAGGGTCAGGTCGATGTAGGGGCGCGACACGATGTCGCCCGTGAGGTGCAGCGTCAGTCCGCCGCCGAAGGTGGGGGCCACCATCAGCAGGGCCGAGATGTACTGCGAACTCACGCTGCCCGGTATGTCCACCGTGCCGCCGCTGAGCCGCCTGCCCCTGATGTGCAGGGGCGGAAAGCCCTCCTCGCCGGCGTAGTCAGCCTCGGCCCCGAGGGCGCGCAGCGCATCCACCAGCACCCCTATGGGGCGGTGGCGCATGCGCTCGGTGCCCGTGATGGTGTGCTCGCCCGGGGTCACTGCGAGCAGTGCCGTGAGAAAGCGCATGGCTGTTCCGGCCGCTCCGATGTCGATGGTGGAGGGTATGCCGTCCAGGGCCTTGACCATGACTGCTGTGTCATCGCAGTCCGACAGGTTGTCCACGGTCTTTCCGCCGGCCAGGGCGCTGATCACGAGCGCGCGGTTGCTGATGCTCTTCGAGGCCGGCAGGCTCACTGTTGCCTTCAGCCGCCGCGGAACAGAGATGCTGTATGCTTGGGTCTTTTCAGTCATATCAATATTTAATATTGTGAGAAACCACTGCAAAGTTAATGGTTTTGGGTGAGAGAACAGCTGCTATCCGCCAAAAAGCATCAGCAAATGATGGCTGCTGTTGCTGTTTCCGGCGTGAATGACTGTGGTGGCCAGGCGATATTTTCCGTGTATGTGTTTAGTTATATTAACAGTATGCCAGACATGTATTAACAGTTTGAAACTTGCTCGTTTAGAGATGAAAAACCGCTTGAAAAGCCGTATGTCTTGTTTTTGCGTAGGGTTTTTGGCGTGCAAAATAGCTGATTAGCGGCTTCTTTAGCCTCAGATGCACGGTTTGAGCGTGCCATTTCGTGCGTTTTGCAGTGAGAAACCAGCCGTTTTAGCCACCAATCCGGCCGTTATTGTGGGGCGAAATGGCCATTTTTAACAGTGTTAATTCCTTTAAATGTGGTGCAATGATGTGTAATTTGCACATAATCAGCGTGTTACCTGTTTCGTTGAATTTTTCCGATTTTTCAGTCAGATACTTGTGCTCATCTGTAAAATCGCAGAATTTCAATGGTTATCGGCTGTCGTTTTAACAATTTAATGCCGCTTTTCTGTTTATGAATATTAAATCTGTCGATGCCTGTAACTGAATTCCTTTCATCATCGGCGGTTGTCCTTTGGATGCCAGCGAGTGGCCTCTGCCATCGGTTCGCTTGGCATCTCGCGCTAATTTTCGTCATAAATCAAAAAATAGTGTGGAAAATTTGGAACGTTCAAAAGAAATGCGTAATTTTGCATCCGCAAAGCTGAAAGCGGCGCAATCGGGATGTAGCGCAGTTGGTTAGCGCACGCGTCTGGGGGGCGTGAGGTCGCTGGTTCGAGTCCAGTCATCCCGACAGAAAAGGTTGGTCATTCCAACCTTTTTTTGTGTCTGCCATTAACGAGTACAAACGACTGCAAATAAAGCACAACGCATTTGCGAGGGTGGATTATTATTGCTATCTTTGCCCCCCGACTAAAGATAGAAAAGGCGTATTCGTTATGAAACAAAAAATCATGTTGCTGCTCCTTGCCGGTTGGCTCGCCGCCACGCTGGCAGTGTGGGGGCAGGCCGCTTCGCCGGCACCCAAGGCCGCTGCTCCCGCCGACACTTCGGCAGCAGCAACGGCTGGGCCCGACTCGCTGCCCCTCGCTGACGAGGCCGACACCGACCTGCTGGCCGGCCTTGAGGACGAAGAGCCCGCCGGGAGCTTCCACCAAGTGCTGAAGGAAAAGTTTATCGAGGGCAACGCAGGGTTCATGTCGCTCGTGGCCATGGCGCTCATCGTTGGCCTGGGGTTCTGCATCGAGCGCATCGTCTACCTGTCGCTCTCCGAAATCAATGCCAAGAAACTGCTGGGCGAGGTAGATGCCAGGCTGGCGGCCGACGACGTGGAGGGGGCCAAGGCGCTCTGCCGTGACACCCGGGGTCCAGTGGCCTCCATCTGCTACCAGGGGCTGCTGCGCATCCACGAGCGGCTTGACAGCATTGAGCGCAGCATCGCCTCGTATGGCTCTGTCCAGGCGGCCAACCTCAACAGGGGGTGCTCGTGGATTACGCTCTGCATCACCATCGCACCGTCGCTCGGCTTCCTGGGCACCGTCATCGGCATGGTGATGGCCTTTGACGACATCCGCATGGCCGGCGACATCAACGCCTCGATTGTGGCCGCAGGCATGAAAGTGGCCCTTATCACCACCATCTTCGGCATCATTGTGGCCCTGATACTGCAACTCTTCTACAACTTTATCCTCTCGAAGATTGACCACCTCACCTCGCAGATGGAGGAGTCGGCCATCACTTTGCTTGACTCGCTGACCAACTATAAGGAGCGTCACAATGGCTGACTTCCCGGTAGACATCCTGCTCTGGGTGATGTACCTCGCGCTGCTCGCCGCCATTGTGGTGGCGGTGGCCAGTGTGGTGCGCAGCCTCCGTACAGGCGGAGGCGGCCCGGTGGCCGCTAATGGTGTGCCTGCCGGGCGCGTGGCCTGGACGGTAGCCGGACTGTGGGCGCTCACCATCGCGCTCACACTCGCCCTGGGTTCCGACAAGCCCTTGCAGGTCAACGGTGCAACTTACACTGAGGCAGTCTGGCTCCGCCTCACGGACATGTTTATCAACACGGCTATCGTACTTGCCGTTGTGGCTGTGGCGGCTGCTGTCTTCACCGCCACCGGGCTCAACCGCAGGTGGAATGGCCGCAAAAGGCGGACTGCATGACCAGGCGATTCAACTTCCGCCGCAGACGGATGCCCGAACTCAACACCACATCGACGGCCGACATCTCGTTCATGTTGCTCGTGTTCTTCCTGGTGACCACCTCGCTGGGAACGGACCGGGGCCTGGGACGCAAGTTGCCGCCTCTGTCCGACGAGAAACAGGAGCACGCCCTCGAGGTGACCAAAGACCAGGTGCTCACGCTGTCGCTTGACGGCAATGACCGCCTGACCTGTGACGGACAGCCCATCGGCCGCCGGCAGCTGCGCCGCAGGGTGATGGAGTTTGTGGCCCAGAGGCCGGAAAAGAACGTCATTGCCATCCATTCCATGCCGCAGACTTCGTATGACGCTTATTTCCAGCTGCAACACACGGTGGTGACGGCCTACCGCGACCTGCGTGAACAGTGGGCGCGAAAGCACTTCGGCCGCACCCTCAGCGACTGTTCGGACGAAGAGCGCGAAGCGGTGGCCAAGCGGTTTCCGCAGCGCATAGCCGACACTGTGGGGACAGAGAAAGGGGGTGGGAAATGAGCCTTTTCCGTCGCAACAGCAACAGAATGCCGGGGCTTAACACGGCCTCCATGCCCGACCTGGTGTTCACCGTGCTCTTTTTCTTCATGATTGTCACCCACCTCCGCGAGGTGCCGGTCAAGGTACACTACCAGGCACCCCGGGCGCAGCGGCTGGACAAGCTGGCAAAGCGCTCGGCCGTGAGCTATATCTACATAGGCACGCGCGAGGGCGACGCGTCGGGGAAAACGGTCATCCAGCTCAACGACCGTTTTGCCACTGCCGGGGAGATAGCGGGCTACATCAGTGCCGAACGGGCCAGAATGACTCCGGAGGACTTGCAGAAAATGACGGTGAGCATCCGCGCCGACCGCGCGACACCCATGGCAGTTATCGCCGAGGTGAAACAGGCGCTGCGCCAGGCCAACGCGCTCCGCGTCCATTACTCCGCTGACGAGAAGGCCAAGCCGGCGCACTGACTTTTTTACAGAAAGCAAATGCTGGCAACAACCGGCCCCACCGAAGCAAAAAAAATGTCAAACTGTAATTGAAACAATTTGATTTGGTTTTGGTTTGTTGTGCGTGTGATTTTTTTTATGTACCTTTGTGGCATAAACTATACATTATGTCATACCAGAAATTAGACAAGCTCGACAAGCAAATCTTGCGCCTCATCGCTGATGACGCGCGCATTCCTTTCCTTGAGGTGGCCCGTGTCTGTAACGTCAGTGGCGCGGCCATTCACCAGCGTATCCAGAAACTGACCAACAGTGGCATCCTCAAAGGCTCGCAGTTTATCATTGACCCCGAGAAGATAGGCTATGAGACGTGTGCCTATATCGGGCTGAACCTCAAGAACCCGGAGCGTTTTGACGAGGTGGTCGACGAGCTCAGGCACATCCCCGAGGTGGTGGAGTGCCACTACACCACAGGCGACTTTGACATGTTCATCAAGATTTACGCGCTCAACAACCATCACTTGCTCAACATCATCCATGACAAGCTGCAGCCGCTGGGCCTGTCGCGCAGCGAGACCATCATCTCGTTCAACTCGGCCATTGACCGCCAGCTGCCCATCATGGACATCCCGGCAGCCGAAACAGCGGAGGACTGAGCGGGGCTGGATGTGCGCCCCTTGGGCGCCACAGGCTAAAAGAAATCCAAGCAGCCAGGGGAGACAGGCTTTAAAAAGCGACTGTCTCCCCTGGCTGCTTTAACCTAAGCAGGTCTGTATCTCGTCCTGATGACCGACAGGGGTTGCGGGCCGCGGGCTGCGCGTCACAACTTGGCCCGGGCCTTGAACCGCGCACGCACCTCGCGCTTGCGCCTGAGGGCACGGATGCGGCCAAGGGCGTAGCGGTGGGCGACGGCCGCCTGGTAGCGGTAGACGGCGCAGGCCAGCAGGCCATACACGGCCACTTGAATCCAAAGGGCCACATACTCGGTGGCCACATCGTTGAGGGTGGCCCCCATGCTGTTGGTGCGCACAAAGGCGCGGATGCCAAACGTGGAGGGAAAAAGCCACGAGAACGACTGCCAGAAGACCGGGATGTCACTCTGGGGCCACGACACGCCCGACATGAACAGCAGCGGAACGGAGAAGAACACCACCAGGAGCAGCACGTTCTCGCGGTAGCGTACAAGGCAAGAGATGGTCATGGCGAAGAAAATGCTGGCCAGGGTGAAAGGCAGAAGGACACCAAGAAGCTCGCGCCATCCGGCCAGCGTGACAAAGTGGAACAGGCGGGGGACGACGATGGTGAGGTAGCTCCCCATCACGGCATACACCATCAGGTAGAACAGCGCCTTGCCGGCTACGATGCAGCCCACGCCCCTGCTGCGGCGCGTCAGCGGCACCAGGAAGCCGTAGTTGTTGCGCTCGCGGGCCGTGCCGGCGGCCAGTCCCACGCCGAGCACGAGCGACTGCTGGATAATCAGTATCAGAACACCGGGAAGAATGAAGTTGCCATAGCCGCCAGTGGGGTTGAAAACGGGCACCTCGTCAATGGTCAGCGGATGGGCTGTCAGCTCGTCCTCGCGGGCGGTCTGGTTGCCGGCCAGGGCTATCTGCAACCGGCCGTTCATCGCTGAAGCCACGTTGCTGGCTGTCTGGAACACCGCCTTGTAGTAGAGCATCAGGCTCATGCTGCAGTAAACGCTCACGGTCGTCTGCTCCATACGGCTGAGCCGCAGTGCAAAGTCGGACGGAATGTAGTAGATGCCATACACCTCTCCCTTGCTCATCAGCAGCTTGGCCTCGTCCATGGAGGCCACCCTCGCGGCCACGCGAACGTCGGGCGAGGCGTCACACTGCTGCACAAAGGCGCGGCTGCCTGAGCTGCGGCTGTTGTCGACAACGGCCACGGGCACCTCGCGCACCACCTCGTTGTTGTATATCCAGGAATAGACCAGGGGGTAGCCCAGCGGCAGGAGTATGAAGAAGATGAGCACACCCTGGTCGCGGAGCGTGTATTTCAGCTCGTTGTGCCAGACTTCGCAAATCATTCTGATACGGTTCTTCATCACGGACGGAGTTAGAGTGGTTCTCCCCTGCGTCAGGGAAGGTAGACATATTCGGTGACTTCGCGCTTCAGCCGCGAGAGGAACGGCAGCGGAAGCAGGGCGAAAGCGACGAGCGCGGCCACGTGGGGCCACGCGCAGACAAGGGGAAAGCCGTTGAACACACTCACCTGGTAAACCATGAAATGGTGGCGCAGGGGGAACAGCCACGACAAGGCCTGAAGCGGAGTGTCCATCGAAAGCACGGGATAGGCCGAGCCTACAATCGAGAAGCTGAGCACACCCCACAGCGAGCAGACGCTCATGCTGAAGCGCAGTGACGGCATCAGCGCGAAGGCAAAGATGCCGAAGCCCTGCGAGGCCAGCACGGAGAGCAGTCCCAGCAGCAGCAGGCGGCCGGCGCCTCCGGGGTGGGGGAAGTGCAGGATGCCAAAGACATAGAACATGTAGGCATACATAACGGCGAGGAAGATGAGCGTCTGCGGCAGCATCTTTCCCGCGAGCGCCTTGACCATGCTCCCGTTGGCGCAGCTGAGCCATTCGCGGTTGGTGCCGCCTTTCAGCTCGGTGCCGATGGAATAGGGGGTGACCAGGAAGATGAACAGCATGATGACACCCGGCAGCAGCATGGTGCTCAGGTAGATGTTGTAGTTGGCCCAGGGGTTGGAAATCTGGTGCAGGTCGATGGTGATGGGCTGAAGAAAGGCCTTCACCTGCCTGGCTGTGAGACCCTTGGCCGTCAGTGTGGCCTGGCCAACGCCGGCACCGCCGAGCGTGCTCACCGTCTTCAGGTCGCGGAAAAGCAGCGCGCCAGACGTGAGCGAGGTCATGCTGTAGTAAATGGAGATGCGGGGCTGGCGGCCGGACAGGAGCTTGTCGGTGGTGCCTTTGGGATAATAGAGAAAGGCGTAAATCTCGTTGCACTGGATGGCCTTGCGCGCCTCGGCCACCGAGGGGTAGTGTGCCACCACGTGCGATGACTGCATGGCATCGAGCAGGCGCACCAGCTTGCGGCTTGTGGCCGTGTTGTCAAGGTCGACAACCCCCACCGGCATATCCGTCGGCTGCCCCTTGTCCATCAGCGAGGTGAAGAAGAAGATGACTGCCACGGGGAACACCACCATGCAGAAGGTGTATATTGGGGTGCCCGCCAAGCGCCTGCACTCCCGGCCGGCTATGGTCAGTATGGCTCTCATTTTTTGCCTTTCAACACCAATGACATGCCCGGGCGCAGTCCGTCAATGTGGCTGGTGGGGAGCGCCTTCACCTCAAAGGTCTTCAGATCATACTGCCCGTTGGCCTTGGTGGCCTTCCAAACGGCGTAGCTGCCCTCGTCTTTCACCGCGGTGACTTTCATCTGCACGTCCTTGTTGAAGGCCGGGACAAAGGCCGTGAAGCGGTCGCCCACCTTCATGCCGTTCAGCTGGTCCTCGCGCACATTGAACGTTCCCCACAGGTCTTTGAGCACGGACACGGTCATGATGGGGGAGCCTGTGCCCACGAGTTCGCCCACCTTGGGGTACACTTCGCTCACCTCGCCCTCCATCTGGGCCGTCTGTACGGTCTCGTGGAGATAGCTGCTCACCTCGGCCACGGCACCCCTGGCCCTGTTCACCTGTGCGGTAGCGGCCTTTTTCTCCTCGAGCCGCGCGCCGTTGCGCGCCATGTCGTACTGGCTCTGGGCTGCCTTCGCCTGGGCCTCGAGGGCCTTGTAGTTGGCAAAAGCCTCGTCGCGCTTCTGGGCACTCATCACCCCGGCGTCAAACAGACGCTGCACCCGGCGGTACGACTTCTCCGCTATCTCCAGCCCGGCCTTGGCCTGCTGGAGCACCTGGAAGGCGCCGCGCACCTGCTCGGCGCGCGCGCCGTTGCGCGCCATCTCGTCCATGGCCGACGCTGCGTCCTCGGCGCTCCGGGCCTGTTGCATCTTGGCCCGCACGTCGGGAGCGTCGATGATGGCCAGCGTATCGCCCACTCTCACGTAGTCGCCCTCCTTGACCCTGAGCTCGAGGATGCGCCCCGGCACTTTGCTTGACACGCGGTATTCGGTCACTTCGACCTGTCCCTGGATGGTTTCATCCTCGTTACCCAAGGCGAAGTAGCCGATGGCGGCAACGGTGGCGACCACAGCCGTGAAGCCGGCGGCGGCCATCAGGATATTGCTGTTCTGTGATTTTGTTGACATGATACTGATGTGTTAGTTGCCGATATGCAGTGTTCCCAATGCCTTTCTCATGCTCGACTCGCTGAGCTTGACGTCTATCTCGGCGTCAATCTTCTGGGTTTGCGCTTTCAGCCAGGCCGTCTGGGCCTCCATCACGTTGGTGGTGGGCATCACGCCCTCCTTGAATCCGATGCTGGCGCAGCGCAGGTTTTCCTCCGCCTGCCTGGTGCTGGCCTGGGCCATGGCCAGCCTCTTGGCGGCCTCTCCCATCTTGAAGCGGCTCTGGCTCACCTGGAGGTCCATCTTCTCGCGTGCGTCGTCCATCTCCAGCCGGGCCATGGCTGTGGCGTTCCTGGCCGCGCGTGCCTTGTAGGTCACGTCGCCCCAGTTCCACACGGGCACGGCAACCAGCACCCCTACGTTCCACATTCCGCTGAACTTCCGCTGGAACCCGTTGAACAGGTTGGGGTTGCTGACGGAGTATCCGCCCACGAGAGCCACCTTGGGCAGGTTTCCTGCCTTGATGAGCCGGGTGGCCTGCTCGCTCAGCTCCACTGTGGCCTGTAACATTTTCAGCTCGGGCCGGTTGTCCACCGTGACGCTGCCATTGTCTTGAGGCAGTGCGGCCGCGCTCTTGCCCGCCAGTTCCTCCTTGTCCTCGTCGGCGAGTGTGATCTGCGTTTCTGCCGGAAGCCCGCACAGCTGGCACAGCAGCATCTTGGCCAGGGCCAGCCCGTTGTCCACCTGTGTGAGGGCCATCTCGGCCTCGTTCACCCTGACGGCGACACTCAGGCCGTCCGACCGGGTGGCCACGCCCTCGCCAATCATCTTGCTGACATCGCCGTTAAATCTTTTCACCAGCTCCAGGTACTGTTCGGCCAGCTTCCGCTTGTGCTTCAGCGACACCACAGTCCAGTAGGCCTGTTCGGTATTGTAGAGTGTGGCTTGGGCGGCGGCGTCGGCGCTGCTGGCGGCCAGCTGCTCGCCCAGGTCGGCCATCTTGTTCATGGCCGCAATGCTTCCGCCCATATAGATGGGCTGGGTGAGCATCACCGAACCGGCGAACATGTTGTGCGTGTCGGTGCGGAAGGCGTCTGCGATGCTCTGTCCCTCGGCGTTGAGCCGCCCGGCCAGGTTGCCCACCTGGCCCTGGATGCTGCCCATCAGCTGCTGTGTGTTGGTGTTGAATGGAGCCAGGGCGTTGTCAAGCTTGCCTATCTGCTCGGGCGTGAGCGACTGTGCGAAGCCCTGGAGCCCCTGTGCTACCCCGTGCGTGGCGGTAGTCCCTATGCCCGAGAGGCGCGCCTTCTGCTCGTCGGTGAGGATGGAAATCTCCTTGCTTGAGTAGAGGTAGCCGCCCATCACCTGTACCTGGGGCAGGTATTTGGTGCGGGCCGACTTGCGCAGGTTCATGGCTGCCTCCTGCTTGAGCTTGGCTGTGCCGAGCTGCTTGTTGTTGCTCATGGCCATGGCCAGGCAGCTGTCCAGTGACAGCTGGCGCTGTGCCACGGCTGTGGCTGGGGCTGCCAGCAACGCCAGCAGGATGGCCATGCCGCTGGCACTGTGTATTCCTGTTCTTGTTCTCATTTGTCCTTGCCTTTCTTCTGTTTGGCTGTTGCGGCTGACGCGGTGCGCCGCGGTGTCATTTCACCGTGAACGTGCGCGACCCAATCATGTTCCCGTCTGTGAAAACGCTCACGTGGTAGGTGCCGGCGCTGAGGTATTCGGTGACGTTCCAGTAGGTGGTCACGCTGATTTCCTCGCCGGTGTACTCCACGCTTTTCTTCATGGAGTAGGCGATGTTGCGCGATTCGTAGCTGAAGGTGCCGCCGTTGCTCAGCACCTCACCGGTGGGCTTGGCGATGCGGACGTAGAATGTGCGCATGCCGTTGGCGGCCGTCACGTTCTTTGCCACGTTGAAGGTCACCTCTATGGTCTTGCAGTCTTTGATTTTCTTGGCTCTCTTTCCGTTCTTCTTTTTCGTGGCCATGCTGATGTTGGTTGCGTCAAGCTGGGCGGCGATGGCCACCTTTTCCGACAGTGAGGCCCGCTCGCTGCTCAGTCCCTGTATCTGCTGCGTGGCCTGTGCATACTGCCCTTTGATGCGCGTGTTCTCCCTTGCCAGGTTCTGGTTGGCCCTGTTCAGCGAGTCAATCTGCAGCACATAGCTCCTCAGCACAGCCCTCACGGTGGCCAGCTCTTTCTTGAGCCGGGCTATCTCGCGGGCGTCGCTGCTCTTCACTTGCTTCAGTTCGGCAAGCAGTTGCTGTGTGCGCAGCTGCTCCTGGGTGAGCTGTGCCACAATGGAATCGTTGTTAATCTGGGTTTTCATCTCGCTGTACTGGCGGGCGAACTGCTCGTACTCGTTTTCCATCTCTTTCTTGTCGAGTGCCGCCAGCTCCTGCATCTCTTTGTTGGCTTGCCGCTGCTCGCTCAGACTAAACAGAAGATAGGCAACGCCTCCGGCCAGAAGGAGGATGACAATCGCCAGTGGGATAACAATCTTTTTATTCATGTCAGCTACTTTATAGTTCTAAAAATGTGAATCGGTTTGACACGCTTTTACGCGCTGCAAATGTAGGCCTTTTCAGCGAGACGGCAAAGTAAATGGCCTTTCCGAGTTTGTAAAGGTCTTTAAAATTAAGAATAATACGGAAAAAATGGACAAATTTTACATTCTTTTCCCCATGCCCCTACGCTTTCACATAGTCTGCAAAGGCGTAGCGGAAGGCGTGTCTCTCGTCCGTGCCGTGCTCTTCACGGGCGGTTTCTTTCCATGTGTCGTAAGGCGGGAAGAATGTGTCGGCCTGCGCCGGCGTGTCGTCCACCTCGGTCAGGCACAGCCTGTCGGCCAGCGGGAGGGCCTGCTCGTACACCCTTGCGCCGCCGATAATGTAAACATCCTCGTCGGGCTTGCAGTGTGACAGGGCCTCGCCGAGCGAGTGGTAGGTGTCGCATCCGCGAAAAGCGGCCTGTGTGCGGCTGAGCACAATGTTGCGGCGGTTGGGCAGCGCGCCCTTGGGCAGACTCTCGAAGGTGTGGCGCCCCATGATGATGGTGTGGCCTGTGGTGAGTGCCTTGAAGCGTTTCAGGTCGTTTGGCAGCCAGTAGATGAGCTTGTTCTGGTAGCCGATGGCGCGGTTGCGGGCCACGGCTGCAATGATAGAGAGCATTTTTCTGATAATGTTGAATTTGAAATGTTGGGTGACGAATGGCCGCCTACACCGCCACGTCGGCCTTGATATGGGGCCAGGGGTCGTAGTCCTTCAGCCGGAAATCCTCGTATTTGAAATCGAAGATGCTCTTCACGTCCGGGTTGATGCGCATGGCAGGCAGCTGGCGCGGCGTGCGCGTGAGCTGGAGCCGGGCCTGTTCCAGGTGGTTGAGGTACAGGTGTGTGTCGCCCGTGGTGTGAACAAAGTCGCCGGCCTTCAGCCCCGTCACCTGCGCCATCATCATGAGCAGCAGCGCATAGGAGGCGATGTTGAACGGCACGCCGAGGAAGGTGTCGGCCGAGCGCTGGTAGAGCTGCAGGCTCAGCCGCCCGTCGGCCACGTAAAACTGGAACATGGTGTGGCATGGCGGCAGGGCCATCCGGTCGACCTCGGCCACGTTCCACGCGCTTACAATCATGCGGCGCGAGTCGGGGTTGTGCCTGATTTGCTCCACCACGTTGCTGATTTGGTCAATGGCGCCGCCGCGGTAGTCGGGCCATGCGCGCCACTGGTGGCCGTACACCGGTCCGAGATTGCCGTTCTCGTCGGCCCATTCGTTCCATATTCTCACACCGTGCTCTTGCAGGAACCTCACGTTCGTGTCGCCTTGCAGGAACCAGAGCAGCTCGTAGATGATGCTTTTCAGGTGCAGTTTCTTGGTGGTGAGCAGGGGGAATCCCTCCTCCAGGTTGAACCGCATCTGGTGGCCGAACACGCTGAGGGTGCCGGTTCCTGTGCGGTCGCCTTTCTTCACACCCTCGGTCATGATGCGGTTGAGTAGGTCTAAGTATTGTTTCATTGTCTTCTGTTTGTCTTGTCGGATGTGTTGTGCTGTTGTGCGGTGTCATTGTGCGGCCTCTGTGCCGCTGTCCGTCAGTATGTATGGGCGGATGATGCCGGGCGGGCTGTCGGGCAGGTGGCTGCTCTTGATGCGCCACTCTTGCGGAAACAGGTTGTTCGCCCTGTTGCCGATGTTCTTCACGAATCCCAGCGGCGCACCCTGCCAGGTCACCACAACGTGGCCGCGTGGCGCCCCGTCGGGCAGTGTGATGGCCTCGTGCCGCAGGTAGCTGACGGCCTGCGGGTAGGTAAGTTCCGCCCGGGGGAAGGCCCCCGGGGCCAGTGCCGTTGACAGGGCCAGTGCTGGGTGGGGTGTATAGCCATGCCCCTTGGCCAGGCCCAGGGGGACACCCGCTGCCAGAATCTTCAGGTGACGCTCTGCCCGGGCGTACATATCGGCCATGGCAGCGGGCAGTGCGGCCAGCTCACGGCCGCCCGTCAGGGTGACGGGGACAAATGTGTCGCTCTCCCTCAGGCAGGACAGCAGTCCGGCCGCCTGTGCCGCTGCACCGTGCTGGCAGCGGCCCTGTGTGCCCCCCTTGGCCCGCCTCTTCCGTGGCGCTGGGGGCTTCCTGTCCGGCCCCGCGTCACCCTCCTTGCGGATGACAGCCATAAACAGTCCCTCGCCCCGGGTGAAACCGGGCAGAAAGCGGTACACCGGTCCGCCGAATCCCGGAAGGAGCGACGGCACTATGCGCCAGCTGCTGTCGGTGCTCACCTGCAGCAGCTGGCCTCCGAGGCGCCCGGCTATCCACCTCACGTTCTCCTCGTCCTCGCGGGTGTTGAATGTGCAGGTGGAGTAGACCATCAGCCCCCCAGGCCGCAGACATTCCCAGGCGTCGGCCACAATCTCGCGTTGCAGGGCGCAGCAGCTGTCGACAGCCGCTTCCGACCATCCCGCCACGGCCTCCGCGTCCTTGCGAAACATTCCCTCGCCCGAGCAGGGCACGTCACAGAGGATGATGTCAAAGGCCAGTCCGCTGCGCGCATAGTCGCGCGGATAGCTGTTGGTCACCACCACGTTGGGCGCGCCCCACTTGGCGATGTTCTCCGCCAGAACCTGCGCGCGCTGGCGCACCGGCTCGTTGCACATCACCACACTGCCGCCCGGCAGTGCCCCCAGGGCCGTCGTGGTCTTGCCTCCCGGCGCCGCGCAGAGGTCGAGCAGGGCCACGGCGCCGCTCACGTGCTCGCTGAGCGCGTGGTGGAGAAACATGGACGAGGCCTCCTGCACATAGTAGAAGCCGGCGTGCAGCAGCGGGTCGAAGGTGAAGGCCGGACGCTGGCTGATGTAGAACCCGTCGCCGCACCACGGCACCTGCGTGCCCGCCACCGTGGCCGCCCCGCACTTGGCGCGGTTGAGGCGGACGCTCACCGACGGCTCCCCGTCCAGCGCTTCCTGCAACCGTCTGAACCCCTCATCGCCCAGCAGCGTGAGCATATTGGCTGCAAATTGTTCGGGAAGATTCATCTCTTTTTGGAAGAATAATGATGCAAAATTAAAAAAAAAATCGCACCTTTGCAACAAAATGGCCGCTTTGACATGTCAAGCGGACTGAGCGACAAAACAGAACAGCAGAATGAACATCTTGAAATCAGGCCTGTTGGCCGTGGCTTTGGCCGCCACGGTCACCGCAGGGGCGGCCGCCCAGCAGCACAGGCATACGCCGCGCCCGGCCACAGTGAACTTTTCGCAGTCGGCCGGGGGGCAGCAGCGGGCAGCCTCCGCTGCCACAGACACCACTGGCGTGGATGCCTTTTCCGACACCACCTCGGCCGCGCCCGCTGCCAGCGCCGACACCCTGCCTGCCCCCTCGGCCTTCAGTGCCAGCGCCAACTTCGACGATGACGGGTTCCCCTTTGGCCTCTGGCCGTCCTTCTGGGGGACAGAGGCTTTGTTTTGGTTAGTTATAGCCCTCATCGGCCTGGTTTTCTTGGCCCCTGTCATTGGATTGGCTGTCCTCTTTATTCTGCTGTACAGGTACAGGCAGCGGAAACGGCAGGTGGCGGGAACGGCACAGGAAGCCGGACAGACACTTCATGAACGACCAGCCAGCCGTCCTGGAGGCAGCGGCGGCCAGTGGGCCGCCGGCGTGCAGCAGTGCTGTCTTGGCGCAGGGCTGATGGCCTTTTTCGCCATCGTTGACATCAAGTTTGGCATTGGCTTCGGTGCACTGCTCGTGTGCGTTGGTGCCGGGAAGATGATTGTCGCGAGGTCTTCCAGGAAAAAAGAACGGAATAACGACGAGGCCGTATAGCCTGCCTGTATGGGTGTGAGTGTCTGCTGGCACTGCAACAATATGTAGAACAGTTTTGAACGCAACCTTTTTGCTTATGAGTTACCGAAGACTAACACGTTCTGACAATAGCGTGATTGCCGGTGTTTGTGCCGGCTTGGCCGAGTATCTGGACATTGACCCCACGGTAGTCCGGGTGGTTTATGCCGTGCTCACGCTGTTCACGGCATTCAGCGGTGTGCTGGTTTACCTTGTGCTCTGGCTGGTTATCCCAAGGCGCACCAGCTGGTAAGCGCCGGCGGACAGAACTTTGCGACTGGCCGGTCAGCCTGCGCTGCCCCCGGCTGCCGGGTGACTTGCTGGCGCAAGATTCAGGTCAGAACTTCATGCCGTAGGTGGTGCGCAGCACGATGAACTCCGTGCGGCGGTTCAGCTGGTTGCAAATCTCCTGCTGCTCGGGCTTCAGCCGCTTGATAAAGTCTTCGGTCAGCACATCGTTCTCCTTGAGGAACGGATATCTCTCGGTCAGCTTCTTCTTGATTTTCTTCGGCTTTTCCTTGCCGTAGCCAACGGGCGTGAGCCTGTCGCGGGCGATGCCGTGCTCGATGAGGTAGTCCACAACGACTTCGGCACGCTTCTGTGACAGCACCTTGTTGTAGGCCGCCGGCCCGCGGTAGTCGCAGTGCGCGCTCAGCTCGATGGTCACGTTCGGGTTCTCGTTGAGCAGCTTGACAAGCTCGTCGAGCGACTTCTTGGACTCGTCACGCAGTGTGGCCTTGTCGAAGTCGTAGAAAATGTTGTCAATGAGCACCGGCGCCGTGATGGAGGCCAGGGGGAACTGAAGCACATACTCCTGCGACTGCGTCACAGGCTCAACCCTGATTTGCTCCTTGTGGTTCAGATACCCCTTGCAGGTGCCCAGCAGCACATAGTCAACGCCCGGCTTGATGGCCTGCGTGAACGAGCCGTCACCCTTCACGCTCAGCTTCAGGTTGGTGCCGTCATTGCCCACCATGTACACCAGTGCGTGAGGCAGTTCGTAGCCATCCTGCTCGTAGACCCAGCCCTTGACCGTCTGTACAATCTCCGGGTTCACAAAACTGTAAATGTGGTCCCAGCCCTTTCCGTCGCCCCTGTTCGAACTGAAATAGCCCTGGTTGAGCAGTCCCTCGAAGGTCATGCCGAAGTCATCGCCCTGCGAGTTCAGCGGATAGCCCGGGTGCTCTATGGTCCATCCCTGCCCGGCGGTGTCGGGCTTGGCGATGTAGATGTCCAGTCCGCCCATGCCCGGGTGCCCGTCTGATGAGAAATACAGGTCGCCGTTGGGCCTGAAGGTGGGAAACATCTCGTCGCCGGCCGTGTTGACGGGCGCGCCAAGGTTCTCCACGCCTCCCATGCCGTTCTTGTTCATCCGCACGCGCCAGATGTCCAGTCCGCCCATGCCCCCGGGCATGTCGCTCACAAAATAGAGCCACTCGCCGTCGGGCGACACCGCCGGGTGGGCATAGCTGGAGAGCGTGTCCTTGGTGATTTCGAGCGGGGACGACTTGCCCCACGAGGCGTCCGAGCGGTTTGACGTGCAGATAGTGGCGTAGCGCGGGTACGAGGGATCGGTCGTGCACTGCGTGAGATACATGGTCTTGCTGTCGGGCGAGAAGGCGCATGCGCCCTCGTCGTAGACCGTGTTCAGCTCGGTGTCAATCACTTCGGGCTTGGTCCACTTGCCCTTCTCGTCCTTGGTCGAAACCATGATGTCACCGTTCTTGGTGCCCGTGATGCCGTTCAGCTCGTCCCCTTGCACCTGGTTGCGTGTCGAGGTGAAGTAAAGCTGGTCGTTGTTGTCGCCGGCCAGCATCGGCGAGTAGTCCGCCCGTCGCGAGTTGAAGAAGTTTTCGCGCTTCACCGTGTATTGCGAGCCGGCCTCCTTCCATTGCGGCGCCAGCTGGGCCGACCGCAGTCCTGTGCGTGCCAGCTGGCTGCCAGGCATGCTGTCGAGCGCCACTCTGAAGTTCTTGGCCGCCTCCTTGTAGCTGCCCGCCTTCATCTGCTGCTGGGCCAGCCGCAGGTGTGTGGTGCTGTCGGCCTGGTGGTATCTCACCACGTTGTTGTAGGCGGCGATGGCCCTCTGCGTGTAGTTGATGCGGCGGTAGCACTCCGCCAGCCTCTTGGCGCGCTGCCCCCGGGTGGCCCTTTCCTTGGCCGGCGTGGCCGCATAGGCTTTCTTGTATTGCACGGAGGCGTCGTAGTATTCGCCCAGGGCGTAAAACCTGTCGCCCTTTTTCATGGCGGCGTCAGCCCCGCACCCTGTCAGCAGGATGGCGGCAAGCAGCAGTTGGGTGAGAAAAGCAGTTGTGCGCATCTTTCTATATAACGCTGTTGGCGGCTGTTTATTGTGAAGGCAAAGGTGTGGAAAGCTGTAAGGGGCTGTGCCGGCGCCGTTCAGAAAGGCTTGCGCCACTGGCATCCCTCGCGCCAGCGCGAGCAGCCGTAGGCTGTGTGCCCCTTGATGATGGTGCCCTTTCCGCACAGGGGGCAGGGCTGCCCCACCATGCTGTCGGAAGCCGTGCTGCCTGTGCCGCCGCCCGGCTGTGCCTGGGCGGCCGGCGCCTTTGGCTTGGGAGCCGGCTTGGGCCGTGGCGCCGATGGCCGCGCGGCCATCTTTTTCTTCAGGTCCGCGTCGGTGGTCACAGCCACGTGGCGGTTGGAACTGTCGGCCAGCACATCGTGGACAATCTCGCGAATCTGCTGTTTCAGCTCCTCGATAAACTGGCCCGCGTCGTATTTGCAGTGCTCGATGTCGCGCAGCTTCTTCTCCCAGATGCCTGTCAGCTCGCAGCTTTTCAGCAGCTCCTCCTTGATGGTGTCAATCAGTTCGGTGCCGGTGGGCGTGGCCACCAGGTTCTTCCGCTCGCGCTTGATATAGTGGCGCTTGAACAGCGTCTCGATGATGCTTGCCCTGGACGACGGCCGCCCGATGCCGTTCTCCTTGAGCGCGGCGCGCAGCTCCTCGTTGTCCACAAACTTGCCCGCCGTCTCCATGGCCCGCAGCAGCGTGGCCTCGGTATAGTATTTTGGCGGTGTGGTCCACTTCTCGGCCAGGCTCGGCACGTGGTCGCCGCTCTCCCCCTCGGCAAACGCCGGCAGGGTGCGCTCCTCGTCGTCGCGCCTGGCCTCCTCGTCGTCGCCCGCCTTCGCGTCCTTGGCGTAGACCTCGCGCCACCCCAGGCTCAGAATCGTCTTGCCGGTGGCCTTGAACTCCACGTCCTCCACCTTGCCCAGAACCGTGGTGGTGGCAAACTTGCAGTCGGGATAGAACACGCTGATGAACCGGCGCGTGATGAGGTCGTACACGTGGCGTTCCATGTCGGAGAGCCCCGTGGCCGGCACCCCGGTGGGGATGATGGCGTGGTGGTCGGTCACCTTTGACGAGTCGAACACCTTTTTCGGCTTGCTTAGCTTCTTCCCGGCCAGCGGCTGGGTGAACGGCTCGTAGCCCTTGATGCCCGCGAGGATGGCGGGGCACTTGGGATAGATGTCGTCGCTGAGGTACTGGGTGTCCACGCGGGGGTAGGTGGTCAGCTTCCTCTCGTACAGGCTCTGGATGGTGTTGAGGGTCATCTCAGCGCTCATGCCGTACTTCCTGTTGCAGTCCACCTGGAGCGATGTCAGGTCGTAGAGCTGCCGTGGCGCCTCGCTGCCGTTCTTCTTCTGCACCGATGTCACGGTGAAGGGCTTGCCCGTGATGGTCTGGAGAAACTGCTCGCCCTTCTCTTTCTCTGAGAACTTGCCCTTGGTGGCGCTGAACACCGTGTCGCGGTAGGTCGTCGAGAGCGTCCAGTAGGCCTCGGGCTTGAAGTTCTCTATCTCCTTCTGCCTGTTCACAATGAGCGCCAGCGTGGGCGTTTGCACCCGTCCGATGCTCAGCACCTGCCTGTTCTGCCCGTATTTCAGCGTGTACAGCCGTGTGGCGTTCATGCCCAGAATCCAGTCGCCGATGGCCCTGCTCAGTCCGGCGAGGTAGAGCGGCTGGTATTCGGCTTGGTCCTTGAGCTGCGTGAAGCCCTCGCGGATGGCCTCGTCGGTCATCGACGAGATCCACAGCCGCCTCACCGGGCACTTGGCCTTTGCCTTTTGCATCACCCAGCGCTGGATAAGCTCGCCCTCCTGCCCGGCGTCACCGCAGTTGATGATGCTGTCGGCGGCCTGCATCAGCCGTTCGATGGTGGCAAACTGCCGGGCTATGCCCTTGTCGTTGATGAGCTTGATGCCGAAGCGCTGCGGAATCATCGGCAGCGCGCTAAGGCTCCAGCTCTTCCACATCGGGGTGTAGTCGTGAGGCTCTTTCAGGGTGCAGAGGTGCCCGAAGGTCCACGTCACCTGGTAGCCGTTGCCCTCCATATAGCCGTCGCGGGCCGCGGTGGCCCCGATGATGCGGGCGATGTCCTTGGCCACGCTGGGTTTCTCTGCGATGCAAACAATCATCCGTTTCTCTTGCTCCTTTGCTTCTTGTCGTGTGTCTGTGCTCTTGGCTGTGGGGCGCGTCAGTAGCCCAGGCTCTCGCCCACGAGTACCACGGTGTGCCGTCCGTTGGGCGAGTTGCGCAGAAAGTGTACATAGTTGCACACGCTCTCCGGCGAGTTGCAGTTGTGGCACACGCCGTCAGCGTGGCAGGGCGTGCCGATGTCAAAGCGCGCCGCGTTGATGGGCGCTGCCGTGGAGCGTGCCCTGGCCAGTGCGGCCTCCACGTTTTGGGCCACCTTGTTGAGGCCTACGACGAAGATGACGTGCTTGGGGCCGAAGGTGATGGCGGCCACGCGGTTGCCCGCGCCGTCGATGTTCACGATCACGCCGTCCTCGCTCATGGCGTTGGCGCTGCTCAGGTAGTAGTCGGCGCTGAAGGCCTTGCGGTAGACTTCCTGCGCCTCGTCGCGGCCGGTGGCCAGGTCGCGGTCAAGCAGGGTGTAGGCGTTGCGCTCGTGCAGGGCCTTGGTGAGTCCCATGTCTCGGATGGTCATCGACCCTCCCCAGGTCACGCTGCTCCCCTCGGGAATCAGTTGCAGCACCTTGCTGACGGCCTCCCGGGCCGTGGCGCAGTAAAAAGCCTCGATGTGGCGGCGCTTCAGGCTCTTGATGAGGTGGCCGGCCAGCCGCTCGTTTCTTGTCTCTGTCGGTGTCATGTCGCTTTGTCTCTTTATGTTGTGCATAAGTGGTTCATTTCACGGTTACCCGCTTCGTGGCCTCCTGTTCCTTGTTTCTGCGGTTTACCACCGTTACCACCGCCTGTGCCAGGCTGAGGAATGCCTGTCCTGTCACGGTGTCGGGCCTGGTGGCGGCCGGCTCGCCGGCGTCGCCGCTCTCGCAGATGCTCTGCACCAGCGGAATCTGTGCCAGCAGTGGGGTGCCCATCTCTTCGGCCAGCGCCTTGCATCCGCCGTTGCCGAAGATGTAGTACTTGTTCCCGGGAAGTTCTGCCGGCGTGAACCACGCCATGTTCTCGACAAGTCCCAGGATGGGCACGTTCACCTTGTCGTTGCGGTACATGTCGATGCCCTTGCGCGCGTCGGCCAGTGCCACTTTCTGCGGTGTGCTCACGATGACCGCCCCCGTGATGGCCAGCGTTTGGAGCAGGGTGAGGTGAATGTCGCTGGTTCCCGGCGGCGTGTCCAGCACGAAGTAGTCCAGCTCGCCCCAGTCGGCGTCGGCGATAAGCTGCTTCAGTGCGTTGCAGGCCATGCCGCCGCGCCACAGCGTGGCCGTGCCGGGGTTGACAAAGAAGCCTATGCTCAGCAGTTTCACCCCATATTTCTCTACCGGCTCGATGAGCTGGCGGCCGTCTTTCTCCACGGCATACGGGCGCGCGTCCTCCACATGGAACATCTTGGGCATGGAGGGGCCGAAGATGTCGGTGTCAAGCAGTCCCACGCGAAAGCCCATCCTGGCCAGCGCGATGGCCAGGTTGGCGGCCACGGTGCTCTTGCCCACGCCGCCCTTGCCCGAGCTCACGGCGATGATGTTCTTCACCCCGGGCAGCAGCTTGTCAAGCTCCGGGCGGGGCTTCGACTTGTATTCTGTTTCAATGGTCACCGCCACATCCTTGCCCACGTGGTAGTGTATGGCCGCCTCGGCAGCCTTGACGGTTGACTTCAGAAACGGGTCTGTGTCACGCGGAAACGTCAGTGTCACGCGCACCTGCATGCCGTTGATGCTCGGGGTGTCGGCCACCATGCCGCTTTCCACCAGGTTCTTCTTGGTCCCGGGGTAGGTCACTGTGGCCAGCGCGTCGAGAATCAGTTTGGGATAGAGTGTCATTGCTTTGGTGATTTGGTTCGTTTAGCTGGCAAAGTTACACAATTTCGGCCTATTCCGCCACCTTTTCCGGGGCTTTTTTTCTGAGGCCCTGGCCTTGGCTGCCGGGGGGCGCTGGCGGCCAAAATGCCCCTGTCCGGCAGCAGGGGCGCGGCGGCATCCAGTCTTCTTTGTGTTAGGAATTATTAACTTTTTGAACGTTTCTGTTTAACACTGCCTTTCCGCTTCAGATAGCTTCCGGTCGCTGGCTGCAAGGCCGCGGAACGGCTTTGTCCAGGCAGGCCAGGTTTTCTGAAACGGGCGCTTTGCCAGTTGCCGGCCATCGGGTGGTGCCTTTCTGCGGCCTGCTCGGCGCGTCTGACTGCGCCATCCGGCTCGTTTGGTGTGCCCATCTGGTCTGTCTGGCCGCTCCAAACGGTCAGTTCCGTCCTCTCGCACGGCCCTTTCGGCAAGCAGCATGATTGCACATCGGGTTGAATAAAGCAGGTGGCGGGCTGTGAGCCAGCGGCTTGCGAATGCACAAGCGAGGATGGCGTATTTGCCGCCATCGGGCCTTGCACAGGGAGAAACGCTGTATTTTGCGACTTTCAAGCCACTTTTTGCCTGAAAAATTAAGAAATGAAAGGTTTGTTAACGCCGTGCAATCACAGCTTGGACGCAGGTCGGTCTCCTGCAGGTGCAGCCCCTGGCTGGCAGGCACGCGCAAAGGAAAGTGACCGCCCCTCGGTCAGAAAGTCTGGCCCGGGGGCGGTCACTGTGATGGAAGCCGGCTCACACGCGCTTGTCCAGCGGACTGCGCTTGCTGCGGTGATAGCTGCGATAGTCGTCAAGGGGTATCTCCACCTCGGGCTCAGCCAGCTCGCCGGCCTGGGGCAGCTGGAACTTCATGTACCTGATGTTCAGCCCGCGCTCAATCCACATTGATTCATAGTAGGTGCGGATGCCGAGAATCCGGGCGGTCTCCGCGTCGATGCCCCCGGTGTGGTAGAGGTCTTCTGTGCGGAAGATGAGCGGCAGACGGTTGCGCTCCACCATATACGTGGTGTAGGTGAACAGGAAGTTCGAGTCGGTCTTCAGGTGAATGGTGCCCCCGTCTGTCAGGAAGTGGCGGTAGCGGTTCATGAAGTATGTGCTTGTCAGCCGCTTGCGCGGGTTCTTCATCTGCGGGTCGCTGAAGGTGAGCCATATCTCCTGCACCTCGCCGGGAGCGAAGAAGCGGTCGATTATCTCGATGTTGGTGCGCAGGAAAGCCACGTTCTCCAGCTTCTCGCCAAGGGCCATGGTGGCCCCCGTCCACATCCGCGCCCCCTTGATGTCAACGCCGATGAAGTTTACCTCGGGGTAGAGGCGCGCCAGCTCCACGGTGTATTCGCCCTTGCCGCAGCCCAGCTCCAGCACGATGGGGTGCCAGTTGTGGAAATACGTCTCGCGCCAGTGCCCTTTCATCTCGAAAGGCACCTGCCGGGCCACAGAGTAGGGGTATTGGAACACATTGCCATACCGCTCCATGTCGGCGAACTTCGCCAGCTTTCCTTTGCTCATAAGTTGGTGCTCAAAATAGATCAGTGTCGGTCGCTATGCCAGCTGGCACCGTTCGCGGGCCGGCCTGCGTTGTGCTGCTGTCATTCGTCTTCTTCGTCAGTGTCCAGCAGGGAGTCGTCCGATTCGAAATCGGCTTTCACTTCCTCGTAGAAGCGCGCCAGGCTCATCTGGCAGTAGGGCACCAGGAACACGAAGCCGATGCCCAGCGTAAGGCACGACAGGATGAACCAGCCGATGAAGCTGAGGTAGAGCACGAAAAGGTCCATTTTGTGCCCCTGCATCAGCCGCATGCTGTAAATGATGGCCTTGTCGTAGCTTGCCTTGGGGTTGTCCTTGAGGATGAATGGGGTCATGGCATAGGAGAGGCTCTTGACGATGCCGGGGACAATGAGCAGCAGCGTCCACAGAAAGGTGTACACCCCTCTGAGCAGCAGTGTGCCGAACACGCGCCAGAAGTCCTTGTAGCCGTCAAACAGGTTGCCCGCGTCGACAGCGCCGCCGCGCAGCTTGTCGAGGAACAGCACGATGAAGCCCCATGACAAGGGCAGGATCAGGAGAGACAGCAGCGAGCTGCCTATGACAAACGCCGGAGCTGCCGAGAGCGAGCTGGTGCCGGACACGGCAAAGGAGATGACATAAAACACAATGGTGATGATGGCGGCCTGCGCCCAGAATCCCTTGAGGTGCTTGAGTGCCTCGTTCTTGATGAAAGTACTTGAAATCATATTGGTGAAGTGTTAAGTGGATGAAACGGACTGTTTTCCGCTGCGGTGCTGCGGTGCAGCCCTTAGCCGATGACCACGGATGTCCAGCCGTGCTTGTCCTCGATGGTGCCATACTGGATGCCGCGGAGGGTCTCGTAGAGCTTGGTCGAGACGGGGCCCGGCTTGCCATCGTGGCTGAAAGTGTAGCGCTTGCCGTTGTCAAGGTCGTCAATATAGGAGATGGGCGAGATGACAGCAGCCGTGCCGCAGGCCCCCGCCTCCTCGAATGTAGACAGCTCCTCTTCGGGAACGGGGCGGCGCTCCACCTTGAGCCCCAGGTCTTCGGCCACCTGCATCAGACTCTTGTTGGTGATGGACGGCAGGATGCTCGTGGACTTCGGGGTGATGTAGGTGTTGTTCTTGATGCCGAAGAAGTTGGCTGCGCCACACTCGTCAATGTATTTTTTCTCCTTCGCGTCAAGGTAGAACTCGCAGGCGTAGCCCTTTTCGTGAGCCATGTTGTTGGCGTAGAGCGAGGCCGCATAGTTGCCGCCCACCTTGTATCTGCCGGTGCCGAGGGGCGCGGCGCGGTCGTGGTCACGCACAATCACGTAGGGGTTGGTGGAGAAGCCGCCCTTGAAGTAGGGGCCAACCGGGGTGACAAATATCATGAACAGGTACTCCTTGGCCGGGTGAACCCCCACCTGGGGGCTGGTGCCGACCAGCAGCGGGCGGATGTAGAGGGTGGCGCCGCTCTCGTAGGTGGGGATGTATTCCTGGTTGAGGCGCACCACCTTCCTGACCATCTCGGTGAACAGCTCGGTCGGGACCTCGGGCATCAGGATGCCGCGGCAGGTGCTCTGCAGGCGTGCGGCGTTCTCCTCGACGCGGAACAGGCGCACCCTGCCGTCGGGGCAGCGGTAGGCTTTCAGCCCCTCAAAGGCTTCCTGGCCGTAGTGCAGGCAGGTGGCCGCCATGTGCATCTTGATGTATTCGTCGGAGCAAACCTCGATTTCACCCCATTTTCCGTTGCGGTAGTAGCAACGCACGTTGTAGTCTGTTGGCAGGTAGCCAAACGAGAGATTCGACCAGTCTAATGCTTTCATATCTTCTTGTTTTATGTTGTACGTTCCGGTGTGAAACCTTAATATGTTGCAAAAGTAGTGAATTTATTGATATTTTGCAATGGTTATGCGTTTAAAAGTGCCTTTTTGATTTCCTTGTCCGTCTTGGCGAGCTTGTCACGGCAGTATTTGATGAGCTGCTGGGCGGTTTTCAGTCGCTCTCCCATCTGGTCGACGTCCAGTTCGTTGTTCTCCATTTGGCGCACAATCTGCTCCAGTTGGCGCATGGCCTCTTCGTAAGTGATGTTCATATTTCTGCGGATTCTTGTGGTTTGACTACTGACAGGATGGCGCCCCGCTCCACCCGGGTCTCTATGGTGTCGCCCGGCTTGATGTCGGACGGACTGTGTATGGCCCTGCCCTTGAACAGGGTGATGCTGTAACCTCGCTTGAGCGGCAGTGCCGGGTCGAGGGCCAGCGCGCGCTGCTCGAGCAGGGCGATGCGGTGCTGCTGGCCTGTGAGCATGGCCTGCGCCCCCGCTTTCAGCCGCTGCGAGAGGCGGTCAAGGCCGGCTGACTGCTGCTGTACAGCCCGTGCTGTGGCCGCCGACAGCCTGGTGGCGAGCATGCTGAGGCGCGCCTCCTGGCGCGTCCTTGCCAGTGAGAACAGCCTTGGTATGGTTTCGGCCAGCCGGTCAAGCCGCCCCCTCTCCAGGTCAATGCGGTGGGTGACGGCCGCCGTGATGCGCTCCCCGATGCTGTCGAGGGCGTCGGCCGCCTCCTTCAGGTGGGCGATGAGAAAGGCTGCGGCCGCCGTGGGTGTCTTTACCCGCGTGTGAGAAATCATGTCAAGCACGCACTCGTCGCGCTCGTGGCCGATGCCGGTGATGACGGGCAGGGGGAAGTTGGCCACGTTCTCGGCCAGCTCCAGGCTGTCAAAGCCCGCCATGTCACTGGTGGCGCCGCCGCCGCGGATAATCACCACACAGTCGAACTCGTCGGCCCGCGCGTTGATTTGGTTGAGCGCGTTGATGATGCTTGGCCCGACCTGCTCGCCCTGCATGACGGCAGGGAACAGCGTGACGGAGAAGCCGAAGCCGTAGTCGTTGTGAAGCAGCTGGTCGCAGAAGTCGCCGTAGCCGGCCGCTGTCTCGCTGGAGATCACCGCTATGCGCCGCGCAATGGCGCAGAGGGGCAGCTCCTTGTTGAGCGTGAACACGCCCTCGGCTTTCAGCCGTGCGACAATCTCCTGCCGCTTGCGGGCCATGTCGCCCAGCGTGTAGGTGGGGTCGATGTCAGTGACTATCCACGAGAAGCCGTAGGTTTCGTGGAACTGCGGGTAGACCTCGAGCAGCATCTTCATCCCGGCGCGCGGCTCGTTGCCCGCGATGCGGGTGAAGTAGGGGCGCAGCACCGCCCATGCCTGCCGCCAGCACTTGGCCGATGCGCGTGCCAGCGGCACGTTGCCGTGAGGGTCTTTCTGTACCAGCTCCATGTAGCAGTGGCCGTGCGATTCGCGCAGCTCGGACACCTCGGCCTCGACCCAGTAGCGTCCGTCCATGGTCAGCTCGATGGCCTGGCGCACCAGGCCGTTGAGCTCAAGGAGTGACAAAGGATGAGAAGTCGGGTATGCCATAGCCGAAAATGGTGTTAGGGTTCTTATGGTTGCTGCCGCAATGGCGCACCATGTCTATGATTTCGAGTGCGGTCTTGTTGGGAAAAGCCTGCCACAGGCAGGCCACCAGGCCGCAGACAATGGGCGCAGCAAACGAAGTGCCCATGTCCTGGGTGAGCGAGCCGCGCCCCGAGATGAGCCACGCCGGGCTGCCCACCGCCATCACGTCGGGCTTGATGCGCCCGTCCTGCGTCGGGCCGACGCTGCAAAAGGGCGCGTTGCTCAGGGTGGGGGTGACCGCCCCCACGGTGATGATGTTGTCGGCGTCGGCCGGAAACGACACTTTCTTCCACGGCCCCATGCCGTTGTTGCCGGCGCTGTTGACCAGCACGATGCCCTTGGAGGCCAGCATGGATGCGGCCCGCGAGATGAAGGCGGTGTGCCCGTCCATCTCCTCATAGCGATGGTCGCCCACGTGGTGGTCGAACTCTGTGTAGCCAAGGCTGCTGTTAATGATGTCGGCCCCCACCGAGTCGGCAAACTCCGCCGCCATCACCCAGTAGTCCTCCTCCACCGGCTGCTCCGTCTGCTGGTCCTCGCAGCGCAACAGCCAGTAGCCCGCGCCCGGCGCGGTTCCCACAAACACATGGGGCGCCCACGCCCCCATGAGCGACAGCACCTTGGTGCCATGGTCGGTCTCCCGGTAGATGTCTGGCGAGAGTGGGTACACAAAGTCGTGCGTGCCCAGAATCTTGGTCTTCCTGAATGCCCTGATGCGGTCAACGTTCTCAAAGCCGCCGTCAAGCACGGCGATGGTCATGCCGCGGCCGGTGAACCCTTTTGCGTGCAGCTTGTGGCCTCCGAGCTGCTCTGTCTGGCTTGCCGCTGCGGCATAGTGCGACGCGGGAATGGAGTCCCATGGGTTGAAAGCCTCCTGCACCCTTCTGTGGCGCAGGGGGCGTGGCACCGTGTCGGGCGCGTGCCACACCTGCTCGAAGCCTGTAACGAAGGGCAGGCTCTGCAAGTCACGCTCCACGCCGGAGCCGGGACAGCTCACCAAAACGCTGTTGAGCCACTTGCTCGTGCCCACCACGTGAGCTCCCGCCTTGCGGATGGCATCCAGGTAGCGGCCGCTCACGGGCAGGTCGGTAGAGTCAATCCGGAGCCCCTGGCGCTCGCGGCGCTCGATGGCTTTGCGTGACAGAAACTTCTGGGGGTGTTCCGGTGAACAGGCCGTTCCGCGCTTGTCGCCCAAGGTCAGGCGGAACAGTCCGTCCCTTGTGCCGGTATAGTCCTGGCTCTCTGATATATCCTTGCTCTGCACCCTGACGGCAAGCACCGTGGCGAAGAGCAGGGAAAGGAGCAAAACAAGGCGTTGTTTCATTTTTGTTTCAGGCTGTTTTGGGGTGCAAACTTACTGCTAATTCCGCTAAAATCCAAATAAAATGGCCATTTCTTGGTGATGGCAATAAATAAATTGTTAACTTTGCAGGGCGCGAAAAAGCGAATGAACACGATTTGACTATGACCGCAAACCAGTCAGCTTTAGAATTGGGAACCAAGCCTGTGGGGCGGTTGCTCATGCAGTATGCCCTGCCGGCGATAGTGGCCATGACGGCCTCCTCCTTATATAATATGGTAGACAGCATATTTATCGGGCAGGGCGTTGGCCCGCTTGCCATAGCCGGACTGGCCCTTACCTTTCCCTTTATGAACCTGTCGGCAGCCTTTGGCGCTGCGGTGGGCGTGGGCGCCTCTACCTTTATCTCGGTCAAGCTGGGGCAGAAGGACTATCAGACGGCCCGGCATATCCTGGGCAACACGGTGACGCTCAATCTCATCATTGGCATCGCTTTCAGCGTGCTTGCCCTTGTCTTTCTTGACCCGATACTCTATTTCTTCGGCGCAAGCGACCAGACCATCCCCTATGCGCGCGACTATATGGTCATTATCCTGCTGGGCAATGTCGTCTCGCACATGTATCTGGGAATGAACGCCGTGCTGCGTGCCGCCGGCAAGCCGCGCCAGGCGATGTATGCCACCATGTTTACGGTGCTGGTCAACACCGCGCTTGACCCCCTGTTCATCTATTCGTTCAACATGGGAATACAAGGCGCGGCCTATGCCACCGTCCTGTCGCAGGCACTGGCCCTGGCGTGGCAGATGCGCCTGTTTGCCGACCGCAGGCAGCTGCTCCACCTCCAGCGTGGCACTTACAGGCTTGTCGGTGACATTGTGCGCAACATCATTGCCGTCGGACTGTCACCTTTCTCCATGAACCTGTGTGCCTGTGTGGTGGTGATTTTCATCAACAAGAGCCTGCAGAGCTACGGGGGCGACCTGGCTGTTGGCGCCTATGGCATTGCCAACCGCATCGCCTTTGTGGTTGTCATGATTAACATGGGCGTGAACCAGGGCATGCAGCCCATTGCCGGCTACAACTTTGGCGCGCAGCGGATAGACCGTCTGATGCGTGTGGTCAAGCTTTCCATACTGGCTGCCACGGCCATTGCCGTGACGGGATTCCTTGTGGCGGAGCTGGCGCCGCAGCCTTGCGTGCGCCTGTTTACCACCGACGAGACACTTACCGGCCTTGCTGTCGGCGGTCTGCGCATCATGATGGCGGCCTTCCCGCTGGTGGGCTACCAGATGGTGGTCACCAATTTCTTCCAGAGCATCGGCTATGCCAAGGTGAGCATCTTTCTCTCCCTGTCACGGCAAATGATTTTCCTGCTGCCCCTGGTGCTTGTGCTGCCGCCCATCTTTGGCGTGGAGGGCGTGTGGTGGGCCATGCCTGCGTCTGACACCGTGTCTGCCCTTGTCACGTTGGTGATGATGCAGCGGTATATGAAGAGGCTGGGGTGGAAGCCGGCATAGGAGTGACGGGCAGTCATCCTGCAACCGCTATATAATAATGTATGAACAATAATTGACACCCGCATAACTGAAAACTGAATATGGAGAGTGCAGACAAGCGAATCATCATCAATGTGGGCCGCCAGATTGGAAGTGGCGGACATGTGGTGGCCAAGCGTCTGGCCGAGGAGTTCGGATGCGCGTTTTACGACCGCGAGCTGCTGAACCTCGCGGCCAAGGAGAGTGGCTTCCGTGAAAAGTTCTTTGAGCAGAACGATGAGCAGTGCGGCTTTTTCCGCTCGCTCTTCCACCTGCACGCACCCCATGTGAGTGACGGCAGCTTCTACAACGACGCCATGTCGCAGGAGTCGCTGTTCAAGTTTCAGAGCGACGCCATCCGCAAGGCGGCCACGAAAGGGCCGTGTGTGTTCGTGGGGCGGTGCGCCGACTATGTGCTGCGTGACTTTAGGAACGTGGTGGACGTGTTTGTCACCGCAGACATTGACCAGCGTTTGCAGACAGTGTGCCAGCGTGATGGATGCGGCATCGATGCGGCCCGGAAACTCATTGCCAACGGCGAGCGTGAGCGCGCGGCCTACTACAACTACTACACCGGCAAGAAATGGGGGCACAGCGAGAGCTATGACCTCTGTGTGAACTCGTCGAGACTGGGGCTGGAGGGCACGGTTGCCTTTGTCAAGGAGTTTGTTGAAAAGACCCTTGGCCTATGAAGAGGATTGGCATCCTGAGCGACACCCACGCCTACTGGGACGACAAGTACCTGCATTATTTCGAGCCGTGTGACGAGATTTGGCACGCCGGAGACATAGGGTCGGTTGAGGTGGCCGAGCGGCTGGCGGCATTCCGCCCCCTGCGCGCGGTCTATGGCAACTGCGACGGCGGCGACCTCAGACTGATGTTCCGGGAGATTAACCGCTTCAAATGCGAGGATGTCGATGTGCTGATCAAGCATATAGGCGGCTATCCCGGCAACTACGACCCCTCGGTGAGGGGCATGCTGTATGCCTCGCCGCCGCAGCTCTTTGTCTGCGGCCATTCGCATATCCTCAAGGTGAAGTATGACAAGACGCTCAACATGTTGAACATCAACCCCGGCGCAGCCGGCCTCCAGGGCTGGCAGCGCGAGCGGACACTCGTCAGACTGACCATTGAGGGCAGCAAATTTACTGATTGTGAAGTTATAACAATAGGATAGTGTAAATATGGACAGCGAACAGAAAAGGCACCCGCTCATTGCTTACACCGTGCTGACCGTGGTCTTTTGTGCGGTATCACTGCTGATAGATGCAGTCGCTCAGCGCGAGATAGGCCGGCAGGAGCTGGTGACTACCTTTGTCCAGGGGGTTCTTGTAAGCGCTGTTGTCTATTGGTTTACCCGTAAGAAATCATCAAACAAATCGTCAAAATGAAAACAATCGTTATCACAGGCGGTGCCGGCTTTATCGGTTCGCACGTTGTCCGCCTCTTCGTGAACAAGTATCCTGAGTACCGTATCATCAACCTTGACAAGCTGACGTACGCCGGAAACCTGGCCAACCTGAAGGACATCGAGGACAAGCCCAACTACAAGTTTGTCCGAATGGACATCTGTGACTTTGACGCATTCTGCCGGCTGATGCAGGATGAGTGTGTGGATGGCATCATCCATCTGGCTGCGGAGAGCCACGTGGACCGCTCGATCAAAGACCCGTTTACGTTTGCCAGAACCAACGTGCTGGGCACCCTGTCGCTCCTGCAGGCCGCAAGGCTCTACTGGGAGTCGCTGCCCGAGAAGTACGAGGGCAAGCGTTTCTACCATATCTCGACCGACGAGGTGTACGGAGCCTTGCGGATGACACACCCGGAGGGCATAGAGCCGCCGTTTACAACCAAGGCCTCGTCGGCCAGGCACCACGAGGCGTATGGCGAGGACTTCTTCCGCGAGACCACAAAGTATAACCCCCACTCGCCCTACTCGGCATCCAAGGCGGGGAGCGACCACTTTGTGCGCGCCTTCCATGACACTTACGGCATGCCGACCATTGTGACCAACTGCTCGAACAATTACGGCCCGTACCAGTTCCCGGAAAAGCTGATACCGCTGTTCATCAACAACATCCGCCACCGCAAGCCGCTGCCGGTCTACGGCAAGGGCGAGAACGTGAGAGACTGGCTGTATGTGGTGGACCACGCGCGAGCCATCGACCTCATCTTCCACAAGGGAAAGGTGGCCGAAACCTACAACATCGGCGGTTTCAACGAGTGGAAGAACATTGACATCATCAAGGTGCTAATCAGCACCGTTGACCGCTTGCTGGGCCGCAAGGAGGGCGAGGACATGAACCTGATTACCTATGTGGCCGACCGTCCGGGCCACGACGCGCGCTACGCCATCGACTCTACCAAGCTCCAGCGCGAGCTGGGATGGGAGCCGTCGCTGCAGTTTGAGGAGGGCATCGAGAAGACCGTGAAGTGGTATCTTGAGAACCAGGAATGGCTTGACAACGTGACAAGCGGAGACTATCAGAAGTATTACGAGAACATGTATAAAGGACGGTGAGGCACCTTGCTGCGCAGGGATGGGCCAGCCATATATGCAGTGACTGACAGATGAAGAAGATATTGCTTTTAGGCTCAGGCGAGCTGGGTAAGGAGTTTGTGATTGCGGCCAAGCGTGTGGGACAGTATGTGATAGCCTGTGACCGCTATGCGCACGCGCCGGCCATGCAGGTGGCCGATGCGTGCGAGGTGTTCCCGATGCTTGACGGCGAGGCACTTGACGCTGTTGTGCGGAAGCACCGGCCCGACATCATCGTGCCCGAGATAGAGGCCATCCGCACCGAGCGCCTGTTTGACTTTGAAAGGCAGGGCATCCAGGTGGTGCCCAGTGCCCGGGCTGTCAACTACACGATGAACAGGAGGGCCATCCGCGACCTTGCAGCAAAGGAGCTGGGCTTGCGCACGGCCAAGTATTTCTACGCCAAGACGTTTGAAGAGTTCAAGGCGGCGGCCGACGAGATAGGCTTTCCCTGTGTGGTGAAACCGCTGATGTCCTCGTCCGGCCACGGACAGAGCTATGTCCACAATGACGATGAGCTGGAAAAGGCTTTCCGAGAGGCTATGGAAGGCAGCCGTGGCGATGTGAAAGAGGTGATTATCGAGGAGTTTGTTGACTTTGACTCCGAGTTCACCCTGCTCACTGTCACCCAGAAAGCGGGGCCCACACTGTTCTGCCCGCCCATCGGGCATGTGCAGAAAGGCGGTGACTACCGCGAGAGCTGGCAGCCTTACAGAATTTCCGATGAGGCGCTGGCCCAGGCTCAGCACATTGCCGCCGAGGTGACCCGGGCGCTGACAGGCGCCGGTATCTGGGGCGTGGAATTTTTCCTGACCAAGCGCGGGGAGGTGATTTTCAGCGAACTGTCACCCCGCCCGCATGACACCGGCATGGTCACGCTGGGTCACACCACCAACCTCAGCGAGTTCGAGCTGCATCTGCGGGCTGTGCTCGGGCTGCCCATAGCGGGCATCCACCTGGAACATGCCGGAGCCAGCGCGGTGATTCTCTCGCCCGAGGAGTCGGACAGGCCGCTCGACTATAATCTGGTCGACGCGCTCAGGGAAGACCGCACCCGCATCCGCATCTTCGGGAAGCCGCAGGCTCATGTGGGCCGCCGCATGGGCGTTGTGCTCTGCTACGGTGCCACTGATGCCAACACGACAGGACTGCGTGACAAGGCCAGGCGGCTGGCCAAGACGGTGCTGGGCACAGACCCCTATGCCAGTTTTCATAAATAAATGGTGTGATGGACTCTTCCCAGCGCAGCGTCATCGAGCTGCCAAAGATATTCGACCCCCGCGGCAACCTCACCGTTGCTGAGAGTAACGTGCAGGTGCCCTTTCATGTTGCGAGGGTCTATTGGGTGTATGATGTGCCTTCGGGCGAGAGCCGTGGCGGACATGCCCACAAGCAGTGCAGGGAGCTTATCATCGCCCTGAGCGGCAGCTTCACTGTGACGCTTGACAACGGGCGCGAGCGGGAGCCGTTCCACCTGAACCATCCCTACCAGGGACTTCTGGTGGAGACAGGTGTGTGGCGCACGCTTGATGACTTCTCCTCGGGAGCCGTCTGCCTTGTCCTGGCCTCTGACCCCTTTGAGGAGGAAGACTACATCCGCGACTATGACGAGTATCTTGACTATCTCCAAGGGCAGACAAGGGAGGCGCAGTGATGGGTGACGGCACATTTAGTATAAGGCGGTACACTCCGGCTGACAAGGAGGCGTGGAATGCTTTTGTCAAAAAGTCGAAGAACGGGACTTTCCTGTTTGACCGCAACTACATGGACTATCATAAAAGCCGCTTCGAGGACTGCTCGCTGATGGTCTGCCGTAAAGGTGCGCTGTGGGCATTGCTCCCTGCCAACAGGGACGGTGACCGTTTCTGCTCGCACCAGGGGCTGACCTATGGCGGGTTCGTTACAGACACGGTGGCTACTGCCGGCGATATGGTTACGGTGCTCACACTGCTCAACGGACTTCTGAGGGAGCACGGGTTCCGGCAGGTCGTCTACAAGGCTGTTCCGTGGATTTATCACCGTGTGCCGGCCGAGGAGGATATCTATGCCATCTATAAGGTGTGCGGTGTTCACCTGGCGGCGCGTGACATCTCTTCTGCCATTGTCATGTCAAGACGCTTGAAGTGGCACCATAGCCGCAAGTGCGGCGTCAACCGCTGCCGGAAAGATGGCGTTACGGTGCAGCGAAGTGACGATTTCGAGGGCTTTTGGCAGGTGCTTAACGGTAACCTGATGACCAACTATGGCGTGAGGGCCGTGCATACGCTTGATGAAATCCTGCTGTTGAAATCGCGCTTTCCCGACAATATCCTGCTCTATACGGCCGTGAGAGGGGGCGAGGTGCTTGGTGGCACCGTGCTCTATCTCACCCCCCAGGTAGTCCATGCCCAGTATATCTCGGCCAGTCCCGAGGGGAAGCGTCTTCGGGTGATAGACGCCATCTATGACGTTATCCTCAACCACGATTTCGTGAATGCCCCTTATTTCGATTTCGGCAAGTCGACCGAGGGTGACGGGCATGTGCTCAACGAGTCGCTGATTTTCCAAAAAGAGGGCTTCGGAGGGCGCGGCGTGTGTTATGACAGGTATGAATGGAGCCTCTGACAATGAGGCATATAGCCTTTGACCCCGTGGGGCCAGCTTGGAAGCCCGCACTTTTGGCCAAGGGGCGAGGCGCGCCGCAAGGCGGCCCGCCGGTTGGCTGGCGAGGTGAGCCACCCTTGCCCCACCTGCCATCGGCAGTCAGTTCTGGATAGGGGCTATACCACCAAGGCGCTTAGCGGAAGCCGCTAAGCGCCTTGGTGCGTGAGACGGTCGAGCCGGAAAGCGGTTCCCGGCATCCGTGCCCTTGCCAGTCCTCAGAATGCAGTGGCAGTGTAGGTCACATTGTCCGTATAGACGTTGAATGTGTTTTCGCTCTTGTTGACAAAGCGGTAAACCAGTCCGGCCTTCAGATTCTTCAGGTAGATGTCACGCACGGGCAGTCGTGCGTCACCCTTGATCTCGTAGATTGCGTCAGTGCGCCCTATCTCGCAGTTTTCCATAAAGATGTCGTGGATGGGCGTGATGCGGGTCTCATAGGTGGGTACCAGGCTCTTCCACTGGTAGAGGACGTCGGTGTCAATTTCAAACATGCGCCCTGCACAGGTGCCCTTGCAGTTCCTCATGTAGACATGGTGGATAAATCCGCCGCGCCGGTGGTTTGTTTTCAGGTACATCATGCGGAACACACTGTCGGTCGCTTCGCAGTGTTCCATCAGGATGTTGCGCACCCCTCCGCTCATCTCGCTGCCGATGCCGAGGAGGCAGTGCCCCCTGATTACCTTGCAGTTTCTGATGACCACATTCTCTGTGGGCTGCCCTATGCGCCAGGCATCGCGGTTGCGTCCAGACTTGATAACGATGGCATCGTCGCCCTGGTCGAACTGGCAGTTCTCGATCAGCATGTTTCTTGTCATCTCCAGGTCTATGCCGTCGTTGTTGTGGTTGTGGGCGTACACCTTGAGGTTGCGTGCGATGCCTCCGTCGCACAGGAACAGGTGGATAGTCCAAAACGGCGCGCCGTTGATGTGGAAGCTGTCAAGCAGCACGTTGCGGCAGCGGTTGAAATGAATGAGGTGCGGGCGCATGTTGCTTTCGCCTGCGGCCATCTGGCGTTGCTCGACGGGTGCGTCGGTTGAGGCCCAGGTGTAGAGTTGCTTTGACGCCTCAAGGTGCCCTTTGGGCCTTTTGAACCAGGGTGCCCACCCCTTGATGCGTGGCTGGAGCTTGCCGGTGCCGGTGATGGCGATGTTGTCGCAGTCAAATGCATAGACAAGCGGCGAGTAGTTGAAGCATTCCATGCCCTCCCACGAGGTCTGTACGGCAGGGAGATAGTCCTTGTAGTTGTCTGAGAACACCACGACTGCGCCCTCTTCCAAGTGCAGGTTCACGTTGCTCTTCAGGTGGATAGGCCCTGTCAGCCACTCGCCGCGGGGCACGGTCACCCTGCCGCCGCCGGCCTTGTTGCAAGCCTTGATGGCCTTGGCGAAAGCCTGTGTGTTGCTTACTGTCCCTCCAGCCTTGGCCCCATAGCGCGTGATGGGGAACTGCCTGTCGGGAAACACGTACTCTTTGACAGGCTCCATGGCAAACGGGGCGGTCACGCTGTGTTCGATGTACTTGGGCTGCCTGCTGGCGGCCACGGCCTGGCCCGCACACAGCAGGGCGGCGGCACCGATGAATAGGTTTTTGATCAGTTTGTCTCTCATATCTCAGTTGTTGTAGCTGTTTCCTTGCGTTCCTTGATGATGCGCTGGTACTGTGACGGAGTCATGCCAATCACATTCTTGAAAGCCTTGATGAAATTGCTGGCCGACTTGTATCCCAAGTCCTCATACACCGCCTGAACGGTGAGCCGCTTGTAGGTGGCGGTGTCTGACAGGCGGCGGCATGCCTCCTTGATGCGGTACTCGTTCAGCAGGGTCTTGAAGTTCTTGCCCAGCGAGTCGTTGATGCACCATGACACATAGCTGGTGTTGGAGTGGAGCATGTTGACCAGCGTGTTCAGGCTGAAGTCGGGCTTTGAGATGGTCTCCACATCCTCCATGATGGCCATGATGCTGTCCAGGAGCTTGGCTTCCTGCTCCTCGCCGATGCCCACGTCGGCCCTTTTCTCGGGCTTGGCCCCCTCTTCGGGCGTTCTGTTTCCAGGCGTGCCGGTGGCTATTCGCGCCCTGGTGTCAATGATGTCCTTTCTCAGTTCCTTGTTTCTCTTCTCTTGGCGCTCAAGGTCGCTCATCTTGTCAAGCAGCAGGTTGTGCGCCTCATGCAGCCGCTTGTTCTTTCTGAAGATGACAGCTGCGAAGACCACCAGCATGACCGCGATGACCGAGATAAAAGCGATGACGGCCGTTTGCGCGCTTACCCGCTCGCTGAGCACCAGTATCTGGTCGTTCTTCACTTTCTCCTCGTACTCGAAAAGCTTGTTCTTTGCATAGTTGAAGCGTTTCTTGTTGAACAGCGAGTCTGATATCTGCACTGCCCAGGCCTTGTATTTCTCCGCCAGGCCGGCGTCTCCGCTCAGGCGGTAAGCCGTTGAGTAAAGCTGGTAGGTCTCTGAAATCATCTCGCCGCTCTTGATTTTCTTGGCCAGTTGCAGGGCCTTGCCATATTCCGCAAGTGCCTTTTCTGTCTGATGGAGTGACAGGTAGGTGTTGCCCAGCTCGTGCAGGGTCGTGATGACATACTTGCTGTTCATGCCGTGGTCGGTTGCGAAGGTCAGCGCTTTCCTGTAATAAAAGACAGCCTCGCTGTACTTCTTCTTGGCCTTGGCCAGCTTGGCCTGACAAATCATCCAGTGATACTTGTCGCCCTGCGACCACTTGCCGTTCGTGCCCATCAGCAGCTTGTAGTAGGTGTCCGCGCTCTTTATGTCGTCATTGCAGCACGAAATCTCCACCAGCATGCAGGCAAAGCGCGTCTGCATGCCGGAGTCCTTGTGCTCGCAGGCCAGGTTGTAGCCCAGCCTGTTGTAATAGATGCTGCGGTCGTAGTCCCCATAAATGGCAAAGATGTTGCCAATATTGCCCAAGCATACAATCTGGCTCTTGTAGTCGTTGGCGGCAGAGGCCCATTCCAGAGCTTTTGTATAACATTCCAAGGCTTCAGAATAACGCTCCTGTCCGTATAGCAAAAAACCTCTTTCCGTGACTTTCTGGATGCTGTCGCGCCGCTTTCCGTCCTCTGATGAAAAGCAGCAGACTGAAAAGACGCACAAAATGAAAGTGAAGAAAAGTCTGGCCATCCTTGTGATTTCTGTTTTGAGGAAACAAAATTACAAAAATAAACGCGAAACAAGGGAATGAGACTGCTTTGTTGCGTGTTTTTTTCTATTTTTTTAAAACAGAAAGCAAATGCGGTGTGCGGTTGAAATCGTAATGCGAATATTTGGTAATTTTGCCGTGGTTAACAACACAAAATTAAAAGTTTATGCGCAGATTTACTATCGTTTTGGCCGTTTTCGTTCTGCTGGCCACTTGTGCCCGGCTTTCTGCACAGGTGATTTGCTACTACGAAATGGCCGTTTCCACACACAATTACACTGCTTCACCCGCGTTAGTGAGCGTGCTCCCGCAGGACAAGTCAGCAGGCTTTAACGGACTGGTGTTTGATGACAAGGGGGCACAGTCGACCGCACTTGATGGGAGTGGCTTCAACATTGGCTTCGATTTCAAGTACAACAACCAGATATTCACTCGCTTTGCCCTGGCCGCCAACGGTTATGTGGTGCTGGGCAAGGCCGAGGGCATCAGTTTCAGTGTGCCTTCAAGCTACAGCATTGACAACGTGCTGAGCAGTTACAGCAACGTGTTCGGCGTGGTGCTGGGCTGCGAACTGGGGCGGAGTGACAGCACCGAGGTAGGCTATGAGCTGGCCGGCGAGGCAGGAAACCGCGTGCTGACCATTGAGTATCGCAACCTTGACGTGGTCAGCTGGGGCAGTGTCACAGCAACGGTCACCGTGCAGTACCGCCTGTATGAGGCCACGGGCAACATCGATTTTGCGTTCAATCACTTTGCACCCAGCCCCGACAGCTATTTCCGCCCGCAGACCGTCAAAATTGGACTGGCCGGCAACCCGGGCGATGTGTTGCTCAAGGACGGCTACTTTGACGATGATGCCGTGTCGTCGAACGCCTATGGGGTTAGCTGGTCTTCATACAGTTATCCTGCCGACGGCCTCACCTATACCTGGTCGGCACCCAAGAGCTGCGAGACCCCGACGGCTCAGCCCTCAGGCCTTCAGCTGGAGAGCAGCAGCAACGCCGTGAAAGGCAGTTTCACGGCTCAGGCCGAAGGAGACCACTTCCTGGTGCTCATCGACCGGGCCGAGACACTTGGCCGGATGCCTGCCGATGGCACAACCTATGCCGCCGGAGACTCCATTGGCACGGCGCGCGTGATAGGCTATCTCACGGATGGCGCCTCTTTTGCCACCGCTTCCGACCTCTCTGGGGCCACAACCTATCATGTCTATGTGATGGCGGCCAATTCATCGTGCCTAGGCGGACCAAAATATAATAAGGTGTCGCCGCTCACGGGCACGGTGTCCACACTGCCCGAGGCCCCGGCAGAAATCACTGTGACTGCCGTTGACAGCACAGCCGTGCAGTTTGCCGTGCAGCCCAATTCTTCCAACGACCCCGTTCTGGTGGCCATGACCGACAGGTATGCCGTGAGTGGCAGCGGGTCCACACTGAGCGACCCGCAGTTCGGCACGCCTGAGGGAGACTATGCCGTGGGTGACAGAATTGCGGGTGGCGGCACAGTGGTTTACAAAGGGCCGGCCAATGGCTTCAACACACTTGACGGCTTGAAGAAAAACACCGTCTATCACATCAAGGCTTGGACTGTTGGCACAGATGGCCGCTACTCTACAACCGCCGCGGTGGCCAGCACGAGGACGGCCGCTACCATGCCATGGAATCCAGCCCTGGCAAGCTGCCCGTTGCAGGCCGCACCGGCCGGCTGGAGCTTTGGCGGCGGCAAGTGGGTGGTGGCCAGGGATAATTCCTGGGGCTCCACCGACACCGCGCCTTATATCGAGGCCACTGACGTGAAGTGTGACGGCGGTCAGGTGAGCGAGGCTTGGGCTGAACTGCCCGATGTCTACCTTGCCAGGACGGCCAACCGTATGATTTTCGCGCTCCAGATGAACGAGTATGTGGGCTACACCAAGCAGCCCCTTGCGCTTGGCGACAGTGACGAACTGCTGGTGCAGCTGACCACTGACGGTCAAAACTACACCACTGTGCAGACACTCGGCAAGGCCGATATGCCGGCGGCAGGCAGCGTGGATGACTACAAGAAGCATTATGTCACCTTCTATGAGGCCGCTGGCAGCAAGGTGCGTATGCGGCTGCTCTTACGCTTGCGCTCGGCCCACGAGTCGGTAACAATCCGTCTGCGCGACCTCGCGCTTGAGGAAAAAGGCTCGTGCGACTATCCCGTCAATGTCACTGTGCCCGACACTTCGATTGTCGGTGGCGAGGCCACCGTGGCCTGGCAGTCGCAGGGCGAGGAGGATGCCTGGGAGATTTGGTACAAGAAGAGTGGTGACACGTCATGGACAAAGACCGGTGCCGTGCGCACCAATCCCTATAAGCTCACCGGGCTCGACGGTCTGACCGGCTATGTTGCCCAGGTGCGGGCGCTCTGCTCAGAGACCGAGCACTCCAAGTGGTCGGAGAAGGTAACTTTCAAGAGCGGCCTGGCTGTTCCGTTCACCGAGGACTTCACTGCCGAGAAGGCCGAGCCTGCCGGCTGGAAAGCCAAGGCCGGCGAACTGGGCTCACCCTCCGTGCTGACCGATGGCGGCAACTGGAAGTTCAATGCCGGCTACTGGTCTGCCTCAGTCATTTACACCACCTACGACACCGATGGCAACGGATGGTACATCAGCCCTCTGTTCGACCTGGGTGACGGCAGTGCAAGCTACGATGCTTTCTTTGAAATCGAGAGCGGTTACTCGCGCGCTGAAAGCACGGCACTCTACCTGGTTGTGGCCAAAGACGGCAAAGACTTCTATGCCAATGACACCGTGATGGTGCTGAAAGACGATGCCGTGGCCACAGGAACCTACAAGGCTTCGCTCCTGGGCTATACCGGCAAGGTGCGTCTTGGCCTCCTGTTTGTCAACGAGGGTGGAAGCTACAGCAACCTGTCGCTGAAGAACGTCGGTGTGCAGTACGGCTTGCCCACAGCCATCAGTGCTCCGCTGTCCGACCTCTCGGTCACTGCTGAGGGCGGCCTGCTCAGGCTGGCTGGCGCAAGTGGCCTGACTGTGTGCAGTGTCCAGGTGTACGATGCAGCCGGACGGCTCTTGCAGCAGTCTGCGCCCGTTGTCCAGGGGCAGCCGCTGCGGCTGCCCCTGAGAGCCCGAGGCAATGTGATGGTGCGTGTCAACACCACCGAGGGCAGCAAGGTGCTGCATCTCAATGTCAGATAACCCTGCCACTTCCAGGGCTGGAGACGCTGCGGCATGCACAAGCGTTTCCTGCCCTGGAAGGCTTCCGGCCTGCTTGTACATCTGCTTGCAGACAGACATATATAAACATTTGAAAACCTGTTTTAAAGATTATGAAGAAGAGATTTACGCTGATTCTTATGGCAGCCATGTGTCTGCCCACGGCGACATTCGCCGACTTTGTGGTCAACAACATCAAGTATGCGCCCATCAGTGACACCGAGGTTCGGGTGACAGGGGGAACCATCAGCGGGTCCTCACTTGTAATCCCGGAGACCGTGTATGATGAGGATGAAGACCTTGACTACACGGTGACCGAAATTGGCGACAACGCCTTTGCCCTGTTTGGCGCCGACGGTGCGCGAATCACGGGGAATGTCACTCTCCCCAAGACTGTCCGCCGCATCGGCGCCGGCGCGTTCAACTACCAGAGTTTCACTGCCATCAACCTGCCTGAGGGGCTTACCTATATCGGAGAGAAAGCGTTTGAGGTGAACCGCAACCTGCATACCGTTGTGATGCCGTCAACGCTGAAGGAGATTGGCACCGAGGCCTTCTCGCGCTCAGGGTTGTCCTATGTCTATATGCTGGGCGACACCCCCTGCACGCTGGGTGACGACATTTTCCTTGATGTGTCGGGCGAGGACGAGAACTTGAAGTCAGTGGGCTTCCATATCGTTGTCAAGGCCTCGAGACTTGCCGACTACACTTCGGCATGGAACTGCTACGCCGATGCGCTCACCGACAAGGTGCCTCTGACCACCTCGGGCGAGCTCCCGGTGTATGCGCCTTTCAGCGCCAAGCCCTCAACGGGCGTCACCACCTATTGCAGTCCGATGGCTCTCGACCTTTCCGCAGCCGAAGGCCTCACAGTCTACTATGTCGAAGCCGTTGCCGGCAACACCGTCAAGGCAGTGTCGCTGCCAGGCTCTGTGCTGCCTGCCGGCGAGGGCGTGATTCTCAACGGCGAGAAAGACAAGACCTATTACGCGCGGATTGCCGACGACCAGACGGCACAGCTCGGCGTGAGCAACTGTCTCAAGGGAACGCTGGCACGCATGTCGCTTGCTGCGACTGATGGCGACAGCAAAAACTATGTGCTCTGCGACACCGACTTCACCCTGTTCAGTGACGCTGACCCGTGGCGCCGCTACATCCGCCAGAACACAGCTTACCTGCCGGTTAAGGCCGACCTGGCGCCGGCCGACACGCTGGCGCTCACACTCAACGGCGTGGCTACGGCTGTCAAGCGTGTGAACACTTTCGGATGCGAGGCCCGTGAACTTTATCACACGCTGGATGGCCGCGCAGCAGCCACCCCCAGTCACGGCATCTTCATCTGCAAGAACCGCAAGGTGGTGGCGCGCTGACCGCATACAGGCAGAGGGCGCACGAATGTGATTGAGACCGTATGAACGTAACTATATAGTCAAAAGATGAATAAGGTAAAAACACTATTTGCCATTGCGCTGATGTGCTGTCCGGTGTGCCTGTTGGCACAGACGGCCCGCGGACAGCGCGGTGACATTCTTACAGCCAGGCCGGCCGGTGCCAAGGCACTCGCAGACACGCCGCGCCGCAACTGGCTATCCACACGTATGAAGGGTAACAACGCGCCGGCACTCACCGGCCGGCTGGGACGCAAGAGACCTGCGTCCCGCCGGCCGCAGCTGCTGGCCACCACAGGCGATGGCACCGAGTTGTGGGGCAGCATTGTGTATGCAGACTCCTGGAACGAAGCCTATTGGAAAGGCGAATACGTGCCTTTCGGCTACTATGCCTTCAAGGCCAGTGCCGACAGCCGCTTTGAAGACCTGGCCCTCGATGAGGCCATGCAGGCCGATGGCGGCGCTGTGATTCTCAATGACACGCTCCACTTGGTGCACGATGTCTATGGGTACGGCTCCCACTGGGTGGTCTATTCGGCATACGACACCAAGAGCTGGACACTTGTTGACCAAAAGGCCACGGGCGACTTTGGCCTCTCGGCCTTCGACCTGGCCCTCGACCCTGTCAGCGGACTGGTGTATGGCGAGTTCAGCAGTACCGACAGCGGGATGGCAGGCTTCGGAACCATTGACTTCAGCACGCTTGAAAAGGAGGTGATACCCATGGATACCACTTTCGTGGGGCTGGCATTTAACAGCAAGGGTGTGCTCTATGGCATCAACATCGATGGCAACCTTTACACCATTGACAAGCTCACCGGCGCCTACTCCCTGGTTGGCGCCACAGGGCTGAAGCCTTCCGCTTACCGCCAGAGCGCCACATTCGACTTGTCGACCGACAAGCTCTATTTCACCACACAGACAACAGACAACACCTCGGGACTGTATCAGATAGACACCGCTACAGGAAAGGCGTCGCTCATCAAGATGTTTAACGACAACCAGGAGGTGTGCGGCCTGATGGTGCCCCAGCGGGGTGTCACGGCCGGCTCGCCGGCCATGGCCACCGGTTTGGGACTGACTTTCAGCGAGGGCGAGCTTTCCGGCAAGGTGGTGTTCACCGCACCGACCAAGACCATGGGCGGAGCCAGCCTTGATGGCGCGCTCACTTACTATGTGGTGGCCAACGGCGACACGCTCGCTTCGGGCGTGACACAGCCCAGAGCGGCCAATAGCGTTGACGTGACTGTGGCCAAGGCTGGTGCCTACCGCTTTGATGTGCTTGTGCGCAATGCAGCAGGCATGAGCCAGCCCTGCCGCGGCAAACTGCCCTGGGTGGGCTTTGACAACCCGGTGCTGACGGTCAGCCGGTTTGCCATTGACCGCGATACGCGCCGCGCCTCACTTTCCTGGAGCGTGCAGGGCGCAGGCACCCACACCGGCTACATTGACCATCAGAACATCACTTACAAGGTTATCCGCTACCCGGGCGCTGTGGCAGTGAGCCAGGGCACCAGCGAGAGCACTTTCGAGGAGGTGTTGCCAGAGGGCGAAATCTCGCTCTACTCCTATGGGGTGATAGCCGACAACCATGGTATGGCGAGCGAACAGGCTGTCACTGCGGAACTGGCATGCGGCTCATACCGCAGTCTGCCCTGCATGGAGGTCTTCGGTTCCGAGGGCACCGTGGGCCAGCTCTTCACTGTACTGGATGGCAACAAGGACAACAACACATGGGTTTGGGACAGCGAGAACGGCGGAAAGGCCGTCTACAACAGCGGTAACACCGGTGTGTATGGCGACGACTGGCTGTTCACTCCGTTGCTGAAGATGGAGCCGGGGCGCACTTACAACCTCTCGTTTGTGGCCAGTGGCAAGGACGGCAACCGCATCCAGGTGAAGTTCGGCCAGGGCGCAGACCCCACAGACCGCAACCAGTACAAGGTGGTGGTGAAGACTACGGAACTGCACAATGCCACCGACACGGTCATCAACAAGGAGGTTGAGGTGGCCGAGACCGGCTATTACAAGTTTGCCTTCCATGCCGTGAGCGGCCCGAACAAGGGTAAGCTTTATCTGGACAATGTGCGGATTGAACAACGCTCGGTGAAAGGCGCGCCCGGGAAAGTGTCCGGACTGGCCGTCACCCCGGCGCCCAAGGCCGGGCTGGCCGGCGCGGTGAGGTTCACCATGCCCACCGTCACGAACGACGGACAGCCGCTGACGACGGACAGCCGTGTTGAGGTGCGCCGCAACACAGCAGTTATCAAACAGCTGGACAACCTCGCTCCTGGACGGCAGATTGTCTTTCTTGACGATGCGCCGGACAACGGCTTCAACACCTATACGGTTGTTCCGTTCAACGGACTGGGCGAGGGCGACCGCGACTCCGTGACCGTGTTCATCGGTCAGGACCAGCCCTGCAGCGTGAAGAACCTGCGGCTTACCGACAACCTTGACGGCACGGCCACGCTGGCCTGGAACGCTCCAGACACACTGGGCGTGAATGGCGGCTATGTGGACAGCGCGCGGGTGAGCTACAAGGTCTATTATGGCAACTACACACAGTTCTTCCCCGACACTGTGCTGGTGGGAAAGACCGAACTGGAGATACCCATCCGTGTTGAGGGGATGCAGAGCAACCTCTATTATAATGTGCAGGCCGCAACGGCGACCGGTGAGAGCGGTCTTGTGGAGTCGAACCTTGTCGTTGAGGGAGAGCCTTATGCACTGCCTTTCGCCGAGTCGTTCCCCAGCGGCAACTATGAAACACTGTGGTGGAGAGACCATGCCACCTCTGACAATTCGTTCCGCTTCAACCTTGGGGTGTCATCGGACAACGACAACGGCTCCATTTACTGGTACCCGACAAGCGGCACATGCGAGGGTGAGGTGTGTACCGGAAAAATCAGCCTCAGCGGTGCCAAGCACCCGCAACTCAGCTTCGACTACTTTGTGGTGCCGAAGTTTGACGGCCAGTGGCAGGTGAGTGTGCTGGAGAATGGCGTGCGTGAGCACACGGTGTGGACGCTCGACTTCAGCACTGTGGACAGCTATGACCATTGGGAGAAAGCCAATGTCGACCTGTCGGCATTCAGCGCCTCTGAGTTTGTCATTGTCAGGTTCAAGGCCACGAGCCACCAGACTGACAACCACGGTATGTTCCTTGACAATGTGGAGGTGAAGGATGTCAACGGCCACGACCTGGCTGTGAGCATGACCGCACCAAAGACTTTGCGCAAGGGCAAGGCCAACAACGTTGTGGTGAGTGTGGCCAACAAGGGCAAGTTCGCCGAACAGTCGGCGGACGTTGTGCTCCGCGACGGTGGCCGCGAGGTGGCCCGCACCGGCTGCGGACTGCTGGACGTGTCGGCCGACTCTGCCTATGTCTTTGCCTATGTGCCGGCAGTCACAGCCGGGACAACGGCAGACTTGACGGCCGCTGTCGAGCTGGCCGATGACGAGAACATGGCCGACAATACCGACGAGGCCACCCTCCGTCTGGCCGACAACAACTTTGCGCAGCCTGTCTCGCTCACTGCGAAACGTACAGACGGTGGCCATGTGCAACTGACTTGGAGCGCACCGGCCACGCTTGACAATGTTGTGACCGATGACATGGAAGACTATGCCTCTTGGACAGTTGGCCACATTGGCGACTGGAGTGTGTTTGATGGCGACGGAAAGCAGTCGTACGGCATCGGGAGTGCCTATTTCCCCCATACGGGCGACCCCTATGCCTTCATCGTGTTCAACCCCGGTGAGCTGGGGCTTGATGTCAACGCCCAGGCCTATTCTAACCTGAAGCCCAGCTCGGGCGAGCAGTGCCTCGTCTGCTTTGACGCTGTAGCCTCAAAGAGCAACGACTGGCTCGTCTCGCCAGTTCTGTCGGGCAAGGCTCAGACAGTGAGTTTCTTTGCCAAGAACATTGGCACTGCCTCGGGCAACTTTGTCGAGAAGTTCAATGTTCTTTATTCGGCCGGCGGTAAGGAGATGTCTGACTTCAGACTGCTGACAGCCGCGCCCGTGAGTGCTACCGATGTGTGGACACAGTATGCTTTCGACCTCCCTGATGGGGCGGCGCGCTTCGCCTTGCAGGTGGTTTCCGAAGACCAGTTTGCCTTGATGGTTGACGATGTGTGCTACGAGGGCCAGCAGCTCAGGCTGAGGGGTTACAACGTGTACCGTGACAATGTGCTGGTGGCCACCGTGCCCGGCACATCGCTCAGCTATACAGATGCCGCTGTGGCCGCTGGTGCCGGCGCAGTGTATGCAGTGACCGCCGTTTACACCGCCGGTGAGTCGCGGCTCTCCGAGCCGGCTCCTGTCTCGACGGGCATCACCTCTGTGACTGCTGATGGCGCAGAAGCCAGGCTGTCTTATCGTGTGGACGGCGCTCTGGCCAGGCTGAACAGAGGGCTGCTGGTTGAGAAACTCCAGAGCGGGCATACGCGCAAGGTGGTAAGAAAATGACATCTTCGCCCGGCGCAGACACGCAGGTGTATGCACTGGGAGGTGACTGAAATGCAGTCAGGGCGGGGCGCATTGGCACCCTGCCCTGACTGTTCCCGGCGCGCTGGCACTGGCTATACGTTCTGTCGTGCCATCTTGAAGTCCCCTCGGCAATATACATCGCACGGCACGTCGACATATCCGCCCTTGCTGCTGACGAATGTCATGAGCTTGCGGAACGTGAAATTCTTGTTGAGCAGAGACGGATTGCCAATGAGGACAAGGTTGAGACGCGCCCGTGTCATAGCCACATTGAGCTTGCGGTCAATAAGAATGCCGTCTTCCTCGAACACATTGTTGGTCAAAAAGTTGAGCTGATAGGTGTGCTGAACCGTGAAGCCGTAGATGATGTAGTCGCGCTGGCTGCCCTGGTAACGCTCCACTGTGTCTATCGTGATGTTGTGCAGCAGACTGATGCCAAAGGTGTCAATGGCATTGCGCACGGCCGAAATCTGGTTGCGGTAGGGCACAATGACCCCAACCGTGCGGTCTTTGTCAAAGTTCTGTGACGTGAGGTGGTATATTTGGCACACCGTAGCGGCAATCATCCTGGCTTCCACTTCGTTGGTCTTGTCCGACAGCGTGCCCTGCGGAGTCTCTGAGGCCACGAATGCGATGCGGTGCGAGGCGAGCATCCTGGCGATGCCGTTGCCCGACCTGACCTCCGGGGCTGGCAGCTGCTGGTGTTCCAGCGGTACGATGCCAAGCCTGTTGCCATAGAAAGTGTGACTGGCGAACTCGGCAATGTCCCTGTGCATGCGGCCCTGCTTGGTGAGCGTATAGACAAAGCGCGCATCGTAGCCGCTGCCGGTCTTGAACTGTCGCAGCAGCCGTTCGAACAGGGAGTCGCGGCAGTCGGTGAGGTGTATGCTGCGCAGGATGGGCTCGGCGACAGCAGACTCGTCTTGCGTTTGCATGACAATGGCTGGCAGCTGTTTGTGGTCGCCAATCAGCACAAAGCGGCCGATGGCCTCCGCCCCCTTGTCGTGGGCGCTCAGCAGTGCGGCAAGGTGTGGCTCAAGGATCTGAGAAGCCTCGTCGACAATGGCCAGGCTGAACTGCTTGACACTGAAGAGCGACAGACTGCCGTTCAGGGCTGCTGTGGTGCCGCAGAACACGCGGGTGCGCTGTATCAGCTCCCTGGTCTCGCTGCTTCCGCATGCCTGGGTTCTCGTGCTGAGCAGATGGCTGCGGTATTCCTTGGAACAGGAAAGTTCAGACCCTATGCGGATGAAGTCGAATGTGGGGTCTTGTACTGTCATCTCCACCAGCTTGCTGCAAATTTCGTCGACAGCCCTGTTGGTGAACGACAGCAGGAGCACGGACGTGTTCTCCTCTGACAGCTCCTCTTTCAGCAGGTTGACAAGTCCGTAGGATGTCTTGCCCGTTCCGGGTGGGCCGATGACGAGAAACAGGTCCCGGGCTTGCTTGGCCCGGGTGACGAGCGTGCTGAACGGCCCGTAGTCGCCCTTGAGGGTGCGTGAGGTGTCGACAGCTGGCTCTCGCTGCATGAGCACAAGGTCACGTCTGCGCTGCGGCGCTGAGAGGAAGCTGTGCATGGCACTGTAAAGGCTGTTGGTGGACGACTCGTACATGTCGTGCTCGACAGCCCACCAAGTATCCTTGAATCTTTCGAACACCCGCGGACCGGCCTGGCTGTCGCGCAGCCGCAGTTTGACACAGTGCTCCCGGATGTCCTCGATGCAGCCTCTGAACACCATCTGTGCGCAGGCGTTGGGCACATCACCCTTTTTGTATGGATAGAGGATCACAATGTCTCCGATGCGGAAGTTGGCTGCCTCGGCCGCCCCTTTGTCGCCGAAGTCCAGTGTGACGGCGTTTACCCGCCCTCCTTCGGAGGCATGGCCGTAGTCCGCGATGGTCAGCATGTCGTAGATGTTGCCGGCCGCTTTCTTTTCGTCCAGGGTGTCGTGCCATGTCGAAGCGAAGCCGGAATTGTCCTTGACCCTGTTGCCTACCTTTGCCAGGAGCTGCTCGTTTTCAATGAAGCGCATGAACCTCAGATAGTATGCCAGCTCCAGTTCAGACGCTTTCCTCACCGGCTCCAGCAGCCGCTCAAGTTGCGGACGGGTGTACGTCTCCCACAGCCGGTCTCCCACACCCTTTTTGTTGAGTTTCTCCGGGGTCAGGGTCTTGATGAAATCCAGGCCTTCCTTGGCGTACAGCACCTCTGTCCAGGCTATCAGGTTGCGCATCTTGACAGCTCGCAGAAGGAGGCCTGTGTTGGGCGACATGCCTATCAGGCCGTTGGGATATTTGGAGTAGAGCAGCATGACGTGTGACAGCTGCATGGCATACAGGTTGAAGTCATACTGGTAGAGGGCGCGGTAGAGGAGGGCTTGCACCATGTGCGGCTCCCGTGGCTTGGGGGTGCCGGGGTCTTTGCCGGGCGGAAAGGCCCCCTTGCCCGACTTTTGCTCAATGATGGTGGCTTCGCTGCAGATGCCTTTCCTGTCTTCCTTTTCAAACAAAAAGTCGAAGCGCCCCTGGAGGCCTAGCACCTCGCTAAAGAAGGACGGCTCAAACATCACCTGCCGGCTGTCGTAGCCGGCAACGGCCTGTGGCAGGTTCTGGCCGACGAGCTGGCTGATGTTGCGCTTCTGGAGCTTGGCCTCTTCCTTGAACTGGAGTAGGTCCGGACTTGCCCCGGAGCACGACAGCAGGTCTGGCATATTGGCGGAGATGAACGAAGCGAACGTTTTTTCAAAGTCGCCGCCTCCGCAGACCTCATCGCTGAGCAGCATTCCGGCAAGGTTACCCATGTGGATGCTCAGCGAGTTGGGCCGGGGCTTCAGCTTGTTGACCAGGTTGACAAACGGAGACTCTGCATAGCTCTCGAAGCAGTTGGCTATGGTGGTGACATTTACAAGGTAGTCTGGCTCGAGGATAATCAGTTCGGGCAGACACACTTCTCCGCGCTCGTCCTTGCGGATGCGGACAAGTCCGAGCTGCGCCCCGGTCCACAGCACCTGGCTCAGATAGTCCCAGCTGAAACTGCCATCGCGGGTGAGTATCTTGTTTTCCGTGCCGTAGCTTATCTTCAGGGTGGTGCCGTTCACTTCCTCCGTTGCCCAGATGTACCTGTCGTCCCACCGCTCCACGATGGCGCGCACGGCCCTCTCGTCAAACGCGCCCCATGTGCGCTCCCTGTCGGCAATGGGGATGTGAGCCTCCAGGCAGGCCGGTATTTTCTCCATGCCGCAGAGATGGTAGACAAGTAGGGTCACCGCTTTCAGATTGTGTGGGAAGAGCCGTGCCAGGTCACTGGCCGTGAGTGTGCCGTTCTTGTTGTGTTCCGAAAACAGGTCTTTGCGTGACTGGTGGATGAGACTGGCCACCCGGTAGGGCACGCGGAACTCCTTGATGCAGTAGTCTAACTTTGCGAAAAGCCCAGAAAAGGCTATCCTGCTGTCCCGGATGCTTTGCTCGACAACCCGCTTGAACACGCTCCTCAGCATCTCGTACCTGAGATGGATGTCTGTCCTTTCAGTACAGGCACGCTCCAGCTGGGCATAGAATGCTGTTGCCGGTTCGATAATGACAGACTTGCCCATACTGCCGCCGGCATGCCCTGTGCCGTTGGCTTTTCTGTTGGTGTACACTTGAAACTTCATGACTTCTTCTCATACCTCCGCTCCTGTGTGGGGCGCGGTGTTTCGCAACTGCAAAAGTAAGACATATCTCGCAGATTAACGAATCTACACAGTCTAATCCCAGCCCTTTTGCCGGCAAAAGCCATGCAAAGTCTTGGCGTTACAAATATTTACTTGTACATTTGCACCTACTTACAACCAAACCACCTGACCAGTATGAATATAGTGTCCGTGCGCGAATACTGTCTCGCTCTGCCCCTTGTCACCGAGGACTTGCCTTTTGATGAGGCATCGCTGTTGTTTAGCGGACTGGGCAAGGTATTCGCCTGTGTTGACATGGAACATCCCGAATGGGTGGCCATGAAGTGTGATGCCGGCCGCGCCCAGCTGTTGCGCGACTGCCACCCGGTGGTAGAGCCAGCCTGGCACTGGAACAAGAAATGCTGGAACCTGGTGCTTCTCAACGGCTCGCTGTCCGATGACACCGTCCGCCATCTGCTGCACCACGCATACAGTGAGGTGGCCGGAAAGCTGAAAAAGTCGGAGCGGCTGGCGCATCCCGAGATAACGAAAGAGGAGTGACCGTGAAGAGAGTGGGCGGACGGCCGCCCACAGTTCTTTAAAAGGTGAATTATGTCTATCATTGACCACATTTTCAAAAAGCGACAGGAAAACCTTGGACTGTTGTCTTCTGCCGGCAGAAAAACGGCAGGGAACGCGTGGAATGTCTCAAGGTTTGCTTTTGTTGATGCAGAGGTGGGGCTGCGCGACCACAAGGTTCATGATATAGGAGCGGTGCGCTATGATGGTGCCATCTTCCACCAAGCCTCCAAACAAGGGCTGGTGGCATTCTTGAAAAACGGAAAGGTTGATTTCGTCTGTGGGCACAATATAGTACACCATGATGCCAAATATTTGTTTGATGGTTCTGCTCTGTCTGGTGGAAATGTGCTAAACCCTTTTGCTCGCGGTCGCCTTGGATGGAGTCTTGTGGACACACTTTATATGTCACCGTTGCTCTTTCCTGAGCGGCCTTATCATCGGTTGGTGAAAGACGACAAACTCGTGTGCGACCAGGTGAACAATCCTGTAAACGATTGTGAGAAAGCACGAGAACTGTTGGCGGATGAAATAGCCCGGTGGAATGCGCTGACACGGGAACGGAAACAGGTGCTTGTCTCGCTGCTTGGCGACAAAGAGGAGTTCGTCGGTTTCTTCCGCATGACGGAAACCGAGAGCCTCGCACTTCGCAAGGCGGAGCTTTCCCAACTGATAGGCGCCGTTTACAACGGCCGCATATGCAGTCTTGCCGACCTTGACGGCCTTATACTGAAATGTCCGTGTGCCTTGGCCTATGCCTTGGCGCTTATTGACACGGCTGATTCTCACTCGGTCACTCCCGGATGGGTCCTCCATAACTATCCCGAGGTTGAGCATGTTATCAAGACACTCCGTCATACTCGGTGTGCAGGAGGCTGTGACTATTGCAGCCAGGAACTTGACGTGCGCCACAATCTCAAACGGCTCTTCGGGTTTGATGCCTTCCGCACCTATAATGGAGAGCCGCTGCAAGAGCGTGCGGCAAGGGCAGCTGTGGATGGAAAATCTTTGCTTGCCATCTTCCCGACGGGCGGCGGAAAGTCACTCACATTCCAATTGCCAGCCTTGATGGAAGGACATTCCGTTCATGGTCTGACAGTGGTCATTTCTCCCTTGCAGTCGTTGATGAAAGACCAAGTGGACAGTCTTGCTGGCCGTGGCATCACCGATGCGGTGACCATTAACGGACTGCTAGACCCCATCGCTCGCTCTTCCGCCATAAAGCAGGTGGTGGATGGCGAGGCCTCCTTGCTCTACATAGCCCCGGAGATGCTCCGGTCAAAAACGGTAGAGCGCATCTTGATGGCCCGCCATGTTGTGAGGTTTGTCATTGATGAGGCTCACTGCTTTTCGGCTTGGGGACAAGACTTCCGTGTGGATTATCTCTATATTGGTAAGTTTATCAAGGAATACCAAGCGCGCAAGGTGGAGAACACCCGGATTCCTGTGTCGTGTTTCACGGCGACAGCTAAGCAGAAAGTGGTGCAAGACATCTGTGACTATTTCAAACAATGGCTTGGCGCAGACTTGGAATTGTTTGCCTCGTCAGCCTCGCGCACCAATCTCCGTTATTCGGTTATCCATGTGGATACGGACGAAGACAAATACACAAGATTGCGCTCACTCGTCAAAGCAGCCAGATGCCCTACGATTGTCTATGTCTCTCGCACCAAACGAACTTGGGAACTTGCTGCCAGACTGACACGTGACGGCGTGAAAGCCCTGCCTTACAATGGCAAGATGAGTGCCGATGAGAAGATAGGAAACCAAGATGCGTTTATGAATGACCATGTGGGTGTTATTGTTGCCACTTCGGCCTTTGGCATGGGGGTGGACAAGAGTGACGTGGGACTTGTAGTCCACTATGACATTTCTGACTCCTTGGAAAACTATGTGCAAGAGGCTGGCCGTGCGGGAAGGGACCCACATATTGATGCCCGGTGCTTTGTGTTGTATAGTGACAATGACCTTGACAAACATTTTGTTCTGCTTAACCAGACCAAGTTAAGCATCAGTGAGATACAACAAGTGTGGAAGGCTGTCAAGAACTTCACCAAACAGCGTCCTCATGTATGCTGCTCGGCACTGGAGATTGCCAGGCAGGCAGGATGGGACGATTCAGTCACAGACATTGAGACGCGTGTCCGCACAGCCCTGTCCGCGTTGGAACAAAGTGGCTATATTGAGCGTGGCAACAACGTCCCCCATGTTTACGCGACGGGGATTACGGTCAGGAACATGGATGAGGCGAGGAAACGTCTCACAGACTCGTCCCTGTTCTCTGCTGATGAGATAGAAAGTGCCGTGCGCATCATCAAGTCACTGATTTCACAAAAGAGTGTGGCCAAGGCACAGGATGCAGACGCAGAGTCCCGTGTCGATTATCTTGCAGACATTTTGGGACTGAGCAAAAAGGAGGTTGTCTCAGCGGTCAACAGGATGCGTCAGGATGGTATTCTGGCAGACACTCATGACTTATCCGCCTATCTGCAAGATATGGGCGGAACACAGAAGAAGTCAATGTTGACATTGGACAGATTTGCCAAGCTTGAAAGATATATTCTGGAGCATATCCCAGACGACTCTCTTCGTATCTCCTACAAACAGTTGAATGACAATGCCGTGCGCGATGGCATAGCCACATCCACAGAGAAGAGCTTGCGCACATTGCTCTATTTCTTAGCGGTGAAAGGGTATGCGCGCAAAAAGGAGGATGGCGCTCGCAATATGGTTGTTACCCGCCATGGCGACATTGAAGCGACAATCGGACGGTATGAGAGACGGATTGGTATTTGCCGCTTTGTCATTGAGTGGCTGTATCAGCTGGCTGAAAAGGGAGAGAGTGCGGTGGCAACGCAGAACTTCCAGAGAGAGGGAAGTGTAAAAGTGTCAGAGACAGAGGGTGGGGAAGTTCAGTTTTCTGTTGTCGAGCTTCTGAAAGAAATCAAATCGGGCAACGATCCACTCTTCAACAATCTTGTGGAAGTGCAGTTGGAAGACGTGGAGGAGGCCTTGCTCTACCTCTCAAAAATAGGAGCCTTGAAACTTGAAGGTGGTTTTCTCGTGCTTTACAATGCGATGGACATCAGGCGCTTGAAAGATAACCGCTTGCGTTACAAGCAAGACGATTACAGAATGCTCAATGAGTTTTACAAGCAGAAAATCCAGCAGATACACATTGTCGGGGAATATGCCAACCTGATGGTAAGGGATTATGATGCAGCCTTGCAATATGTGCAAGACTATTTCCAAATGAACTACCGTCTGTTTGTTGACAAGTATTTTAAGGGCGACCGTGAGGCGGAGATTGAGCGCAACCTGACCCCGGCCAAATACAGGCAGCTGTTTGGGCAGCTGTCCAAACGGCAGAAGGAAATTGTTTGCGACCGTGAGTCACGCTGCATTGTGGTTGCGGCTGGTCCCGGAAGCGGCAAGACCCGTGTGCTGGTGCACAAGCTCGCCTCGCTGCTGCTGTTGGAGGACGTGAAGCATGAGCAGCTGTTGATGCTCACATTCTCTCGCACGGCTGCGACGGAGTTCAAACAGCGTCTCGTCCAGCTGATAGGAAACGCTGCCCATTATGTGGAAATCAAGACATTCCATTCCTATTGTTTTGACCTTTTGGGCAGAGTCGGCAACCTAAACGATGCGGGGAATGTGGTGCGCAGGGCTGCCGAGATGATAGACGAGGGTGAGGTTGAGCCAAACAGAATTGGCAAGTCTGTGCTTGTTATTGACGAGGCGCAAGATATGGGGGCGGATGACTATGCGCTTGTATCAGCCTTGATGCGGGCCAATGAGGAGATGCGTGTGATAGCTGTAGGGGATGATGACCAAAACATTTATGAGTTCCGTGGCTCTGACTCGCGATACTTTTACCAACTGAGCAAAGTCTCTGGCGGGCGTCTTATAGAAATGACGGAAAACTACCGCAGTCTGTCGCACATTGTTCAGGCCGCCAATGACTTGTCTTCTCGTGTTCGCCAGCGTATAAAGCAGACCCCTATTGTGCCCGTGAACAAGGGTGAAGGCCTTGTCAAGGTCATTAGGCATGAGGCTTCGCAGTCACAAGCCTGTATGTTCCAACCTGTGGCTGAGAGTGTTATCTCTCATCCAAAGGCAAAGGGTGAGACAACTTGTGTCCTTACGCAGACCAATGAGGAGGCCGTCATTATGCTTGCCCTGCTTCATCGGCGTGGTGTCCAGGCCAAGTTGGTGCAGTCCATGGATGGACTTAGGTTTTTGAATCTTGCCGAGGTCAGATATTTTCTCAGGTGTGTTGACCTTGGCGGCAAGGCCGCCAAGTCGCCACTTATCAGTGACGAAGTGTGGACAGTGGCAAAAAGCAAGACTTTTTCCAAATACGCCGTCAGCAGCAGTCTGGCGTATCTCCGACGCTGTTTGCAGCTCTTCGAGCAGACCTCCCATGCCAAGTATTACAGTGATTTCCGGGAGTTTGTCTTTGAGTCTTCCGTAGAGGATTTCTGTGATGTTTCTGGCGCGGGCCTTGTTGTGAGTACAATTCACAAGGCTAAGGGGTGGGAGTTTGACCATGTTGTCATGCTTGTCTCTGTCCCGGTGTGTCTTTCCGACGAGGTGTTGCGCCGTTACTATGTGGCGATGACTCGTGCCAAACAGACACTTACGATACACACCGACGGCAAACTTTTCGATGGTATATATGCTGACAGCCACATTTCCGATGGAAAGGTTTATGCCATGCCAAACGAGATTGTGCTCCAATTGTCTTATAAGGATGTGAATCTTGGTTTCTCAAAGAACTGCAAGTTAGACATTCTCGCCCTGTATGGCGGCGCCTCCCTTATATATCACGACCATCGTTTCTCTGTGCCTTCCACTGGAAGGGACATTGCTATGCTGTCGCAGAAAATGCAAGAGAAATTGGGGAAGTGGGAAGCTAAGGGCTATCACGTCACTGTAGCCAAAATCCGTTTCATTGTGGCATGGAAGCCGAAAGGGGCGCCAAAAGAGGAGGAAGAGTCGGCTGTGCCGCTCATTGACTTGGTGATGAGAAAGGGGTTTAGATAAAATTCTCACGCTCGGAAATGAACAATGATTTATTCATTTTACTCGCTTAATTGAATTTTTGCACTATCTTTGCACACGAGGATTGCATTCCGCTTGCGCCGCAGCGCGCGGAATGGCACTGCCTGAGAACACTGACGCTTATCTAACCAACAACATTCAACAATGAAAAAACTTTTTCTGACCATTGCCGCAATGGCTGCGATGACCTTGGCCTCTGCCCAACAGCAGGACGCGAAGGTGGCTTATCTCTTCACTTACTTCACCGGCAACGCCCCTGAGGAGGAGCAGATATGCTATGCACTCAGCGATGACGGCTACAACTACACGCCGCTCAATGCCGGGTTCCCGGTGGTGTCAAGTGACACAATAGCCTATACCCAGTGCGTGAGAGACCCGCATATCCTGCGCGGCGAGGACGGCAAGACTTTCTACATGGTGGTCACCGACATGAAGTCCTCCCTTGGCTGGAGCAGCAACCGGGGCATTGTGCTGATGAAAAGCTCTGACTTGGTGAACTGGACTCATTCTGCGGTCAACTTCCCCACCAAGTATCCCAAGGCATGGGGCAACGTTGTGCGCGTGTGGGCGCCCGAGACGATTTACGACAGGCAGACCGGCCGCTACATGGTGTTCTACTCCCTGCGCACCAGCGACCCCAAGTCGTTCGACCGCATTTACTACTCTTACGTCAACGATGACTTCACCGACCTTGTCGGAGAGCCGCAGTTCCTCTTTGACAGTGGCAGCGCTACGATTGACGGTGACATCGTTTACAACCCTGCCGACAGGCTCTACCACCTTTTCTACAAGAGCGAGGCCGGACGAGGCATCTTCCAGGCCACCTCGAAGACGCTTACCGCGCAGCCCGGGAAGCGCCCGGGAAGCCAGTGGACCAAGGTCGACGGACATGTTGACCAGACCAATGAGGCTGTAGAGGGCGTCGGAGTGTGCCGGAGCATTGACGGCAAGTCATGGATTGTGATGTACGACTGCTATGGCAACGGGCACTACCAGTTCTGCAAGAGCGCAGACCTCAAGACTTTCCAGTTTGTGCAGAACACAGCCACGAAGGGCAAGTTCACGCCGCGTCATGGCACCGTCATTCCCATCACGCAGGCAGAGAAGGACAGGCTGCTCAAGGCTTTTCCCAACTATAACAACCCCATCCTGCCTGGCTTCCATGCCGACCCGGAGGTGCTCTACTCGAACAAGACCAAGCGTTATTACATTTACAGCACCACCGATGGCTATCCCGGATGGGGCGGCTGGACCTTTAATGTGTTCTCCTCGGCCGACCTCATCAACTGGACTGACGAGGGCACCGTGCTTGATGTCAAGAGCGACCAGGTGAAGTGGGCCCGCGGCAATGCCTGGGCGCCGGCTGCCGAGGAGGTGAGGCAGAAGGATGGCTCTTACAAGTACTACCTCTATTTCAGCGCGGATGCGGGCAAGCGCAAGGAGATTGGCGTGGCCGTGAGCGACAACCCAACGGGCCCTTTTGTCGACCATGGCGCTCCTATTGTGAGCGACAGTCCCATCAACTATGGCCAGCAGATCGATGTTGATGCGTTTTTTGACCCGAAGAGCAAGAAGCACTACCTCTATTGGGGCAACGGCTATATGGCCGGGGCCGAGCTGAATGCTGACATGACCAGCATCAAGCAGGAGACCGTCACCGTGATGACCCCCAAGGGCGGCTCGCTCAAGACGTGGAAATACCGCGAGGCCCCCTATGTGTTCTACCGCAAGGGCACGTATTATTTTCTTTGGAGTGTTGACGACACAGGCTCTCCAAACTACCATGTGTGCTATGGCACGGCCAAGTCGCCGCTCGGTCCCGTCGCCGTGGCTGCCAATCCCACCATCCTTAACCAGCAACCCCAGCTGGGCATCTATGGCACAGCCCACAACTCGGTGCTCCAGATACCGGGAAAGGATGAGTGGTACATTGTTTACCACCGCATCAACAAGCATTACCTGCCACGCGAGAAAGGGCCGGGCATTCACCGCGAAGTGTGCATTGACCGTATGACCTTTGACAAGAAAGGCAACATCATCCCTGTTGTCCCTACGCTCAACGGACCGGCTCCGCTGAAGCAGAGAAAATAAGGGGGTGTCCTCCCCTGGCGCTGTGCAGCAGCGCCACTGCCGTTCGCAATGGTTTTCCAGGGCCGGCCCCCTCCTTCCACCCCTCTTTATGGGCACTGTCTCTCCGTGAGGCCGGTCTCAGAGGGGTGGAAGGTTGGGGGCGGCCCTTTTTTATGCCGGCGTGTCTTGTCCCGGCAAGTCCCGCTTTAGCTCCCGCACTTCCGCTGCGGTCAGTCTGAAACAAACAGCAACCCGGGACGAAATCTAATGACCGATTTGGGTTAAAAGCGGCCGTTTGGATAAATTTTTGGGGGCTAAAAGGGCCGCTTTACAAGAAAAATTGTTTACTTTGCAATCTATAACCCCGACAGACACCCGAGAATGAAGAAGTTTTTTCTGTGGACAATGGCAGTCTTGCTAAGCCCGGTCCTGCTCTTTCTGGCACTCACCCTGGTCCTTTGCATCCCCTCGGTGCAGAACTGGGCTGTACGGCAGGTGGCGGCCTATGTTTCGGAAACCACAGAAATGACCGTCAGTGTGGGCCGTGTGGGTGTCTCTTTCCCCCTTGACCTCCGTGTTGACCGCCTTCAGATAATCCAGCCCAACGACTCGTTGCCCCAGCGGCGTGACACCCTTGCCGCCGTGCGCAGCGTGACCGTGGCCCTTCAGTTGCGCCCCCTGTTCAGCCGGCGGGTCGTGGTTGACCGGTGCGAGGTGCGCGACGCCCACTTTAACACCGCGGGCTACGTGGCGGCCGCCCGCGTGAAAGGGCACCTTGAACGGCTTGCCCTGCGGAGCCGCGGCATAGACCTCAAGCGGCAGACCGTTTGCGCCGATCTCGCCCGGCTGGACAATGCCCGGTTGGAGATTGCACTGAGCGACACCGTGCCCCCCGACACCACGAAGACCAAGACGCTGTGGCGCATCTTTGCTGACAGCGTCTGCGTGGCCCGCACCAACGTCACCCTCCGCCTCCCGGGCGACAGCCTTGTGGTGGCAGCGCGGCTTGGCGAGGCTGCCGTTCTGGAGGCCGACATCAATCTTGGCACCTCGCGCTATGCCGTAGGCCGTTTCCGCATCGTCAACGGCTCGGTGCAGTGTGACAACCCCTACATGCCCCGTGTCAAGGGACTTGACCCCAACCATCTGGCCTTTAGCGGCATCGGCGCCTGGGCCGACAGCATAGTGTTCCGCCAGTTTGAGCCGGCAGCCGCCACCCGGAAGGGCGGCATGTCGCTCCGTCTCAGCCTCCGTCACCTGGCGCTGCACGAAAAGAGCGGCCTCGCCCTCACCCATGCCCATGGGCGCATGGTCATGGACACGCTCTGCCTGGCCATCCCCCAACTGACGCTGCGCACCCCGTCGTCGGAGGCCGGCATCCGTGCCAGGATGGACTTTGACGCCTTTGCCGACAGCCGCCCCGGCCAGTTTGCCGTCCATATGACCGCCTCAGTGGGCAAGGCCGACCTTCTTCACTATGTCGGTATCGCCAGTCCGCAGACACTGAACGGCTGCAAGGCCCTGTTCCGCAACTACCCCGACCGTCCGCTCGCACTTGCAGCCGATGCCAGGGGCAACCTGCGCCAGGTGGCAGTCAGCCGCTTTGAAGCCAGCCTTCCCTCGGCCTTCCGCATCAGGGCCAGGGGCCAGGCCTCCGACTTTCTTGATGCGCGCCGGCTGAAAGCCCGTGCTGCCTTTGCAGCGCGCACCCGCAACATCGGCTTCGTCAGCACACTGCTTCCCGCATCTTTCAGCAAAACCTTCCGCATCCCCCACGGTCTCAGCCTCCACGGAACAGCCTCGGCCAGGGGCTCACGCTACGAGGCCAGTCTCTGCTTGCAGGAGGGCAAGGGGACGGTCAGAACCCGTGGCATGGTCAACACCGCCACCCAGGACTACCGTGCGCAGCTCTCCATAGACACCCTCAACCTGCACCACTTTATGCCCCACGACTCGCTCTACACCTTGAGCGCCCGGGTGAATGTCAGCGGGCGCGGCTTTGACGTGCAGTCCAAGAGGAGTGTCATGAAGGCCGGGGCCGCAGTGGCCCACCTTGGCTATGGCAGCTGGAACCTGGACGGTGTGCAGGCCGCCGCCCGCCTGGACTGTGGCGTGGGCCATGTCAGCATTGACAGCCACAATGCCCTGCTTGACGGCGCGCTCAGGCTTGACGCCCTGCTCTCCCACAAGCGTGTGGCCGCCACCCTCTCTGCCGATGTGCGCAGGGCCGACCTCCATGCCCTGCGCCTCACCGACCACCCCATCGAGGTGTCAGGCTGCACCCATGTCGATGTGTCCAGCGACTTTAAGGAGAGCCACCGTGTACAGGGCGCGGTGAGCGACCTGACCATCCGCGGCGGCGGAAAGGTCTACCGTCCCACATCCCTTGATGTGGACGTGCTCACCAGGCCCGACACCACGTGGGCCAAGGTGAGCAGCGGCGACTTCGCACTCAACCTCGTGGCCAGTGGCGGTACCGGGCGCCTCGGCCGCCAGCTCGGCCGGCTGGCCGACAAGGCTGCGGCCCATGTCCGCAACAAGGTGATTGACCAGGCATCGCTGCGCGCCCTCTACCCCCAGCTGCGGTTGCAGCTGAGCAGCGGGCCTGCAAACCCGGTGGCCGCTTTCCTCCGCATGAAAGGCGTGCAGTTCAAGGACCTCGCCGTCACTGTTGACGCCTCGCCCCACACCGGGCTCAATGGCCGGTGCCACGTCTATTCCTTGGTCTGTGACAGCACCCGTATTGACACCATCCAGCTCGGACTGCAGCAGCACGGGCCGGAGCTGACTTTCGGCGGCCACGTGCAGAACAACAAGAAAAACCCCCAGTTTGTCTTCAACACCCTGTTCAGCGGCAAAGTCCTTGAGCGCGGAGCGCAGTTAGACCTCACCTATCTTGACGCCAGCGACAGGGTGGGGGCCAGGCTGGGCGCCAGGGCCGAGATGTGCGACAGCGGCATCAATGTCCACCTGCTGCCCTACAAGCCCATCCTGGGCTACAAGACTTTCACGCTCAACCAGGACAACTTTGTCTTCATGGGCGCCAACAAGCGTATCCGGGCCAAGATAGACCTGGTTGCCGATGACGGGATGGGCGTCAAGGTCTACTCGGAGGAGCAAGACCCCTCCATGCTCCAGGACATCACCGTCAGCCTGAACAAGTTTGACTTGGAGAAAATCACCTCGGTGATGCCTTACGCCCCGAGGATGGGCGGACTGCTCAACGGCGATTTCCGTGTGCTCCAGGACAAGGACGAGCGTCTGTCGATGCTCTCCGACCTCACCGTCGAGCGCATGACCTACGAACAGTGCCCCATGGGCAACCTGGGCACCGAGTTCGTTTACCTCCAGCGGGGCGACAGCGCCCACTACGTCGAGGCCCGCCTTAACAGCGACGGCAACGAGGTGGGGCTGCTCACCGGCACCTACAAGGCCGAGGGCAAGGGCTGGCTTGACGCCACCTTCGAGATGGAGCACACGCCCCTGTCGCTGGTCAACGGCTTTGTGCCCGGGCAGATAGCCGGCCTCGAGGGCTATGCCGAAGGCAGCGTGTCCGTAAAGGGCCACCTTGACAAGCCCGCGGTCAACGGCGAGGTCTACCTTGACTCCTCCTATGTGGTCAGCGTGCCCTATGGCATGCGCCTCCGTTTCGACAACGACCCCGTGCGCATTGTGGACAGCAACCTGCTGTTCGAGAACTTCACAGTGTATGCCCACAACGACAACCCGCTGAACATCTATGGGCAGGTGAACTTCTCCGACCCCGGCAGCGCCACGGTTGACCTGAAGATGCGCGCCCGCAACTACCAGATTGTCAGTGCCAGGAAGAGCCGCCACTCGCTGGCTTATGGCAATGCCTTTGTTAACTTCTCCGGCATTGTGAGCGGGCGCATAGACCAGCTGCGCATGCGCGGACAGCTTGACGTGCTGGGCAAGACCGACATGACCTATATTCTCAAGGACTCGCCGCTGAACACCGACGACCAGCTGAAAGACCTTGTGACCTTCACCGACTTCCGCGACACCACCGCCGTGGCGGAAGTGCGTCCTGTCGTCGGAGGCCTCGACATGATGCTGATGATGAATGTCGAGGAGGGCGCGCGCATTGTCTGCGCCCTCAATGCCGACGAGTCAAACTATGTCAACCTTGAGGGCGGCGGCGAGCTCCGCATGGTCTACAACCCCACCGACCAGCTGCAGCTCTTCGGCCGCTACACGCTTGACCGCGGCGAAATGAAATACGCCCTTCCCATCATCCCCCTGAAGACCTTCACCATCAAGGAGGGCAGCTACATTGAGTTTGCCGGCGACGTGATGAACCCGCGGCTCAACCTCGTGGCCACGGAAACCGTCAAGGCTCTTGTCGGCGCGGAGACAGCCGGCAGCCGCAGCGTTGAGTTCGAGTGTGGTGTCAAGGTCACCCAGACGCTGGCCAATATGGGCCTTGAGTTCACGCTCGACGCCCCTGACGACATGACCGTCAAGAACGAGCTGGCCTCCATGGGCACCGAGCAGCGCGGCAAGCTGGCGGTCACCATGCTCACCACCGGCATGTACCTGGCCGATGGCAACACCAGCGGCTTCTCGATGAACAGCGCCCTCAACTCGTTCCTGCAGAGCGAAATCAACAACATCACCAAGAGTGCCATGCGGACGGTCGACCTCAGCCTCGGGCTTGACCAAACCGCTGACGCCACCGGCAACACCCATACCGACTACTCGTTCAAGTTTGGCAAGCGGTTCTGGAACAACCGCTTCAACTTCGTTGTAGGCGGCAGGATTTCCAGTGGCAACAGCACGGCCGCAGCCACCGCCAGCCAGGATGAAACATTCATTGACAATGTGTCGCTGGAATACCGCCTTGACCAAACCTCCATGCGCTATGTCCGGGTGTTCTATAACAAAGAGGCCGCCGACCTCCTTGAGGGCCGCATAGCCGAATATGGGGCCGGCTTCGTGTGGCGCAAGAAGATGGACAAGCTCCACCAGCTTTTCGACATACGGCGCAAGAGCGACCTGCTGCCAGCTGGCGCCGCCCGTCCCGCTCCGTCAGGAACCCACCAGACAGACTCCGTTAAGAGATGAAAACAACCCTATTCCGCCACGTTGCCGTGGCACTGGCTGCACCGTTGGCCGTCGCCCTCGGCTCCTGCTCGTCAACCAGCAATCTCGAGGAGGGCGAAACCCTGTACACAGGACTCAAGGAGATTGCCTATGCGCAGCCCCCTGCCGACAGCGCGCTCAGCGCGCGGATGGTGAGCGACCACTATGCCAGTGTGCGCGAAGAGGTGGAGGCCGCGCTGGCCTGCGCCCCCAACGGTGCCCTGCTGGGCAGCTCCTATTACCGCACCCCGTTCCAGTTCCGCCTGTGGATTTACAACCACTACGCCAACTCCACCACGAAGTTCGGCCGGTGGATGCGCAACTCCTTCGGCCACGAGCCGGTGCTGATGAGCGCGGTCAACCCCGAGGTGCGCGCCCTGGTGGCCCGCAATGTGCTCCGCTCAAACGGCTTCTTTGACGCCAGGGTCGACTATGAAGTGGTGGGGCAGAGGAATCCCCGCAAGTCAAAGCTCCTGTACAAGGTCACCCCCAACCGTCTCTATGTGCTGGACACTGTGCGCTATGTGGGCTATTCGCCCGGGGCCGACAGTCTGATAGCCGCCACGCGGGCGGCAAGCCGGCTGAGTGCCGGAAGGCCTTTCACCGTGTCGGGGCTTGATGCCGAGCGCACCCGTCTGAGCGACCTGTTCCGCAACAGCGGCTATTACTACTACCGCAGCGGCTACCAGTCGTTCACCGCCGACTCCGTGTCGGTGCCCGGGCGCGTGGAGGTCCGTCTCCAGCAGGCTGCCGACATTCCCGCCCTGGCCACGCGCCGGTGGCATCTCGGACGGTGCCGCATCATGCTCCGCCGCTCCGTGACCGACCAGCCCGCCGACAGTACCATGCGCCGCAACCTCGCCGTTTACTATTCCGGGCGCAAGCCCCCCATCCGCGCCCGTGCCATCCTGCGCGATGTCAGGCTGCGCCGCGGACAGCTGTTCAGCCAGGCCGACTATACCGAGACCCTGAACAACATCAACAGCCTGGGACTTTTCAGCCTGTCCGACATCAGCTTCACGCCGCGTGACACCGCGGCGGCCTGCGACACCCTTGACATGACCGTCAACTGCGTGTTCGACAAGCCCTACGATGCCTCTATCGAGGCCAACTTCGTGACCAAGAGCAACGACCGCATGGGCCCCGGCCTGTCGCTCGGCCTCACCAGGCGCAACGCCTTCCGCGGAGGCGAGAAGCTGTCGCTCAGTCTGAAAGGCTCCTACGAGTGGCAGACCGGGCGCCGCGTCAAGGGCAACAGCTCGGCGCTGAACAGTTACGAGTATGGCGCCGAGGTGTCCATCGAGTACCCGCGCATTGAGGCCCCGTTCAGCTGGTACAGCCGCCACCGCTTCTACAAGCCGCCCTCGACCCTGTTCTCCCTGTCCGGCAATGTGCTCAACAGGGCCGACTTTTTCAAGATGCTCACTGTCACGGGCGCGGTGACCTACCAGTTCCAGACCTCAGCCGACAGCCGGTACGAGCTCAGTCCCTTCTTGCTTGACTACAACTTTATGCAGCACACCACGGCCCGGTTCGACTCCATCATTGCCGACAACCCCGCCGTCTATGTGTCCATGCGCAACCAGTTTGTGCCCAAGGTCAAGTACACCTATACCTACACAAGTCCCGCGAGCCTTCGCAGTCCCATCTACTGGGAGACCTCGGTCACCGAGGCCGGCAACCTGCTGTCGCTCTGCTATGTGGCCGCAGGCAAGCAGTTCAGCCAAAAGGAGAAAGACCTCTTTGGCAACCCCTTCGCCCAGTTTGTCAAAGTAAGCTCGACCCTGCGCAAGACCTGGCGCACCGGGGCCAAGAGCCAGCTGGTTGGCCGCGTGTCGGGCGGTGTCATCTGGGCCTTTGGCAACTCCTCGCGCGCACCTTACAGCGAGCAGTTCTATGTGGGCGGCGCCAACAGCATCCGCGCTTTCACCGTGCGCAGCATCGGCCCAGGCAAGTATGTGGCCCCCAACACCACCTACGCCTATCTGGACCAGACGGGCGACATCAAGCTTGAGGCCAACCTCGAATACCGCTTCAACCTGTTTGGAAGTCTCTATGGCGCCACTTTCCTGGATGCCGGCAACATCTGGCTGCTGAAGAAAGACAAGGCCCGCCCCGATGCCAATTTCCGTCCGGCCACCTTCTTCCGCCAGCTGGCCACCGGAACGGGCGTGGGCCTGCGCTACGACCTCGAGTTCATCATTCTCCGCCTTGACCTCGGCGTGGCCCTCCACGTGCCCTATGACACCGGCAAGTCGGGCTATTACAACATCCCCAGCTTCCGCGACGGGCTTGGCTTTCACTTCGCCATCGGCTACCCGTTCTGACCCGGGGCGGCCGCATGTCTCGTCGCAGGCCGTTGCCTGTCCCGGCCCGGTGGCCCGTGGCGGTTTCAGAAAACGCCGCCCTTGTGGATGCGTGCCAGCCACCTTGCCCGAAAAAAAAGTCAGCCAAGATGGGCCGCTCTCAAAAATATTCGCTACTTTTGCAAATAGGTAATCAATTTGAAACTAACTGCACAATAAACAATTATTCTTATGAAACCTACTTTATTGCTTCTGGCTGCCGGCATGGGCAGCCGCTATGGCGGGCTGAAACAGCTCGACGGCCTCGGCCCCAACGGCGAGACCATCATGGACTATTCCATTTACGACGCTGTCAAGGCCGGCTTCGGCAAGATTGTGTTTGTCATCCGCAAGGACTTCGAACAGGACTTCCGCGAGAAGATTCTCTGCAAGTACGAGGGGCATGTGCCCGCCGAGCTCTGCTTCCAGAGCCTTGACGCACTGCCCGAAGGGTTCACCTGCCCGGCCGGCCGCGTGAAGCCCTGGGGCACCAACCACGCCGTGCTCATGGCCAAGGACATCATCAAGGAGCCTTTCTGCGTGATCAACTGCGACGACTTCTACAACCGTGACGCATTCATGGTCATCGGCAAGTTCCTCTCAGAGCTGCCCGAGGGCAGCGCCAACACCTATGCCATGGTGGGCTTCCGCGTGGGCAACACGCTCTCGGAGAACGGCACCGTTGCCCGCGGCATCTGCTCGAAGGACGGCAAGGGCCACCTGACCACCGTCGTTGAGCGCACCGAGATTATGCGTGTCAACGGCACCGTGTGCTACAAGGACGAGCAGGGACAGTGGGTTGCCGTTGCCGACAACACACCTGTGTCGATGAACATGTGGGGCTTCACCCCCGACTATTTCGCCCACAGCGAGGCCTATTTCAAGGAGTTCCTGGCCGACCCGAAGAACATGGAGAACCCCAAGGCCGAGTTCTTCATCCCGCTGATGGTCAACAAGCTCATCAACGAGGGCACAGCCACCGTCGAGGTGCTCGACACCACCAGCAAGTGGTTTGGCGTGACCTACGCTGCAGACCGCGCCGGCACGGTGGCCCGCATCCAGCAGCTCATCGACGAGGGCGTTTATCCCAACCGCCTGTTCTGACAGGCAGCGCCCGCTGCCATCTTGACAGCCGGACATTCCGGTGTGAGGCGCGGTGGCCACAGGCTGCCGCACCTCACACTTTTTTTGTAGCACGCCAGCCTCCTTTCTCCCGGCGCCCAGGTTTCCGCAAGGCTGCTCCTGCCGTGCAGAACGGGCACCTTTGCACCGCCAGACGGCCCATCCCGGCTGGTCAAACGTACCGTTTTGCACGGCCAAACGAACCGTTTTGCACGGTGGAAAGCACCGTTTTGCAGGGCGGAAAGCGCCGTTCTGCGTGTCACACGCTTCGCATCGCGCTCCCATACCGGCTGTCCTGCGCGTGCAGCCACTTGGCGTTCTGCCCATTTCGCCCCCTTTTCCTTACCGCTCTTCCATCTTTTTTTGTACTTTTGCGCCTAAATTCACACAAAGGAGCGGCCGGTCTGCGGCTTTTCCCGGGCGGAAACGCCCCGGCGAACGCTAAACAAGACAGAAAAGAGCATGGATATTATAGGAAAAAATGACTTTGAACAGCTGTTCCGGAAGCATTATTCCCAATGCTATTTTCTTGCCTTCCGGCTGGCCGGCGACGAGGAGGCGGCACGTGACATTGTCAGCGAGAGCTTTGTCTCCCTGTGGAACAGGCGTGCCGAGGTGGCGCCGTCAAGGCAGCTGGGCTACCTGCTGGTGAGCGTGCGCAACAACGCTGTCAGCTGGCTCCGGCAGCACAACCGGGCTGTCACGGTGGCAGCCGACACCCTTAGCGGCGTCTCTGACGATGCGGAAGAGTTGTGGCTGCTGCGCGAGCAGCGGATAGCCGCTGTCGAGAAAGCTGTCCTGCTCCTCCCCGCCCGCACGCGCTACGTGCTTGAGCAGTGTTACTACCACCGCCGCACCTATGCCGATGTGGCGGCCGAACTGGGCATCTCTGTCAACGGGGTGAAAAAGCACATTGTGAAGGCGCTGGCCACCCTGCGCCAGCATTTTAACACAGATAAACATCATTGCGGTACCTAAGTGGGACGCAACGCCGTCTTTTATAAAGAATGGTCTGCACAAGGCAGACCGGCAAACGAGATGACTAACCTGAACAACCACACAGACAACAGCGACCGGCTTCTGCCGGATGAGGCCGAGGCCGGCATCATCGGTGAGGCCCTGGCACGGCTCCAGGCGCCGGGCCCCGATGTGGACGGGGCCTGGCGGCAGCTGGAGCAGGCGATAGACGCGGGCACTCCCCGCCGGACGGCCGCGCCCAGGTGGCTGGGGGTGGCGCTGCTTGTCGCCGCCGTGTGTGCCGGTCTTGTCTTCCTGCTGCGTCCCCATTCGCCATCGCCGGCAGCCGGGCATGCCGTCATCTCCTTCAGTGTGCAGCGTGACACCGTTGTCACCGTCACCCGCAACCACCAGCCGTCCGCTGCCGGGCGTGGTGTCATGTCGTTTGTGCCGTCACGCGGCGCTGGCCGCGGCGCAGCCTGCTCGGTGGTGGCCGTCAAGACCCCGCGTGGCAAAGACTGCAACCTGGTGCTTGCCGACGGCACCCGGGTGTGGCTCAATGCAGAGAGCGTGCTCGAGTTTCCCGAACGGTTCGCAGGTGGCCGCCGCGCGGTCTCGCTTGTTGGCGAGGCCTATTTCGAGGTGGCCAAGGACGCCCGCCACCCCTTTGTCGTGAAGAGTCCCTATTACACAGCCACGGTGCTCGGCACCAGCTTCAACGCCAGGGCCTACTCGGAGCAGAAGGCCGAGATAGCCCTTGTCGAGGGATGTGTGCGCGTGTGCGGTGCCGGTGCCCGGCGCGAGGTCACGCTCACCCCCGGCAGTCTGCTGGCTTTCACCCCCGGCCGCGGCTTCAGCATAAGGAGCGTTGACACCTATCCTTACACCCAGCGCAAGTGCGGGCTGTTCTATTACGACAACACCCCCCTGCTTGACATCATGCTCGACCTGGGCCGGTGGTACAACAAGACCGTGGTGTTCGAGGACGACAGGAGCATGACCATGCGGCTTCACTTTGTGGCCGAGCGCAAGGATGGCATGGCCAATGTGCTCCGCAGCCTGGGCGAGCTGGCCGGTGTGGGCATCTCGGTGAGCGCGCACGAAATCACCATCCGCTGACCCCGGCGCCTTTTTCCGCCCCGCACAGTTTGTCCGCCCCCAAACTGCTATGGGTAAAACCGTACGACCGCGACACGAAGTGCCGCGGTATCTTTTTGCAGGTTAACCGATGTTGCTTTTATTAAAATGACATTTATTTTAAATAAAACATTTCAAAATGGTACCCATATTGTTGTTTTTCCGTCTTTAATGATGTAGACGGGCGTTAAAAGCTGCCAGGCAATCGCAGCCTCCCCCCCGTATGTTGAGAGACAAAAACCGAATGTTTAATGGAATTGAAAGTTATGGAAAAAGAAAGACTCAAGGCTGCACTGCTTGTCTCCTTTGTCCTGCTGTTTGTACAGATACAGGCGGCGTGGTCGCAGGGGTGCTTGGTGACTTTGAAGTGTGACAACACGGCACTGGCCGCCGCGCTGTCGCAGGTGGAAAGACAATCAGGGTATTACAAGCTGAACTACAATTATGACGAGCTGGACGGGCTGCGCGTGTCGCTGGATGTCAGCAACGTCACGGCCCCCGAGGCTGTGCAGCGGCTGCTTGACGGACAGCCCCTCGCCATGACCGTGAAGGGAAGGTTCATCAACATTAAGCGTGGCGCCCGGCACCAGGCCGGCGGAGGCCTGACGGCGACAGGCCGCCTGTTTGACAAGAATGGCGACCCGCTGATAGGGGCCACGGTCAGGGAGGCCGGCACCCAGAATGCCACGGTGACCGACGCCGAAGGCAACTATGTGCTGAGCCACGTGGCGCCGGGCAGTGTGCTCGAATACTCCTATGTGGGCATGAAGACCTACCGCCGCAAGGCCTCGGCCAAGCGTGTGAGCATCTTTCTCGAGGACGACGCCACCACGCTGGGCGACGTTGTGGTGACCGGAATGCAGAAGATGGACAAGCGACTGTTCACCGGCTCGACCACGACCATTGACGCGGCGAAGGCCAAGCTCGACGGTGTGGCCGACATCAGCCGCTCGCTTGAGGGCCGGGCCGCCGGCGTGTCCGTGCAGAACGTCACGGGTACCTTTGGCACCGCACCGCGCATCCAGGTGCGCGGCGCAACCTCCATCTACGGCAGCAGCCAGCCGCTGTGGATCGTGGACGGCGTTATCCAGGACAACGTCATCGAGGTGAACACCGACAACCTGACCTCGGGCAACGCCGAGACCCTGCTCTCCTCGGCCATCGCGGGCCTGAACGCCGATGACATCGAGAGCTTCCAGATTCTCCGCGACGGGTCGGCCACCTCAATCTATGGCGCGCGCGCCATGGCCGGCGTGATTGTGATCAACACCAAGAAGGGCCGGCAGGGGCGCACCAGCGTCAACTATACGGGTGAGTTTACCATGCGCCTGAAGCCGAGCTACGACAACTTCAACATCATGAACTCGCAGGAGCAGATGTCGGTGTACCAGGAGTTGCAGAAGAAAGGCTACATGAACCCGGCCGACGTGGTCAACGCCAGCCAGAGCGGTGTCTACGGAAAGCTGGCCCGCCTGATAGCGTCGGGCGAGGTGCTCAACACCGACGCGGGCCGCAACGCCTGGCTGCGCACCCAGGAATACCGCAACACCGACTGGTTTGACCTGCTGTTCTCCAACAGCGTCATGCAGAACCACTCGGTGTCCGTCTCCACGGGAACGGACAAGAGCCAGCACTACGCGTCGCTCAGCCTGATGGAAGACCCCGGGTGGTACAAGCAGAGCCGCGTTAGGCGCTACACAGCCAACCTCAACTCGACATACATTTTCTCAGACAAACTCAAGGTCAACCTCATCGGCAACGCCTCGACACGCGAGCAGCGCGCGCCGGGCACGCTCAGCTCAGAGGTGAACCTGGTCAGCGGAGAGGTGAGCCGCGCCTTCGACATCAACCCCTATTCGTATGCGCTGAACACCTCGCGCGTGCTTGATCCCAATGAGTATTACACGCGCAACTACACCTCGTTCAACATCTTCCATGAACTGGATAACAACTATATTGACCTGAACACCAACGAGTTCAAGATACAGGGCCTGCTCACTTACAAGCCGCTGGCCGGACTGGAAGTCAACCTGCTGGGCGCCGTGAAGCGGGCCAGCTCCACCTCGGAGCACAACGTGAACGAAAATTCCAACCAGGCCAACGCCTACCGCGCCATGGACAACACCATCATCCGCGACAACAACCCCTACCTGTGGACTGACCCCAACGACCCGTATGCCGTGCCGGTGAGCGTGCTGCCCGAGGGCGGCATCTACGACATGACCACCTACCGCATGACCTCCTGGGACTTCCGCGCCACGGTGTCCTTCAACAAGGTGTTTGCCAAGCGGCACATCATGAACCTGTTTGCCGGACTGGAGTCGAACGAGGTGAAGCGCAGCAGTGACTGGTCGAGGCAGTGGGGGCGCGAGTATGAGATGGGAAACATCGGGAAGTTTGACCCCTCGATGTTCGACAAGCTGTCGCAGGAAGGCGCGGGCTACTATTCCGTGAGCAACGGGCTGGAGCGCACCTCGGCCTACTTCGCCAATGCCACCTACTCCTACAAGGGACGCTACATCGCCAACGGGACGCTGCGCTACGAGGGCACCAACACCCTGGGCAACGCCCGCAAGAGCCGCTGGCTGCCCACATGGAACGTGTCGGGGGCGTGGAACGCCCACGAGGAGCCGTGGTTCAAGAGATTCCAGCCCTGGCTGAGCCACTTCACGCTGAAAGGGTCCTACTCGCTGACCGCCGACCGCGGGCCGTTTGACATATCCAACTCCGTGGCCATCATCAACAGCGAGATAGCCTGGCGGCCCGCCAGCAGCGACCAGGAGACGGCGCTGCGCATCACACAGCTGGGCAACTCGGACCTGACCTACGAGAAGAAGCACGAGCTGAGCGTCACCGCCGACATGGGATTCCTCAACAACCGCATCAACCTGGAGCTGAGCTGGTACGACCGCCGCAACTTCGACCTCATCGGCCCGATAACCGTGCAGGGCGTGGGCGGCGAGATAGACAAGTATGGCAACATCGCCGACATGAAGTCGGGCGGCTTCGAACTGTCGCTCAGCACGAAGAACGTCAAGACGAGGGACTTCGAGTGGAACACCACTTTCCTTTACTCGCACCAGCACAACGAGGTGACCAACCTGAAGAACACCTCGCGCATCATCGACCTGGTGAGGGGCAACGGCTTCGCCCTACAGGGCTACCCCGTGCGCTCCATCTTCAGCATACCGTTCTACAAGCTCGACAGCGAGGGACTGCCCACGTTCAAGGTGGCCAACGGCGCCATCACCACCGACGGCATCAACTTCCAGGAATATGCCGACCTGGGGTGGCTGAAGTACGAAGGCTCGTCAGACCCCACCGACTATGGCTCGCTTGAAAACACCTTCAGCTACAAGGGCTTCCGCCTCAATGTGTTCGTGGTCTACTCCTATGGAAACGTCGTGAGGCTCGACCCCGTGTTCTCCAACACCTATACCGACCTGGTGGCCTCGCCGCGCGAGTTCAACAACCGCTGGTCATCGTCGGGCGAGGAAAACATCACCACGGTGCCGGTAATCCCGTCGCGCCGCCAGAACTTCCTCAACCCCAACCTGTCGGTGGCCTACAGCGCCTACAATTACAGCACGGAGCGCATCGCCAAGGGCGACTTCGTGCGCATGAAGGAAATCTCGCTCGACTACACCTTCCGCGGCAAGTGGATGGCAAGGGTGGGCGTGAACAGCCTGAACCTCAAGCTCCAGGCCACCAACCTGTTCCTGATTTACGCTGACAAGAAGCTCAATGGCAACGACCCGGAGTTCTTCAACACCGGCGGCGTGGCATCGCCCATGCCCAAACAGTACACACTTACCGCACGAATAGGCTTTTAACATGAAGATTATGAAACGAATGACTAATAAGACATACTGGCTCGCAGGCCTGGTGGCTGCCGCCCTGCTCAGCTCTTGCAATGACTTTCTGGACGCCACGCCCGACAGCCGCATCACGGTGGACACGGAAAACAAGGTGAAGGCGCTGCTGACCACGGCCTATCCCTCAGCCTCCTATGTCAGGGTGACGGAGCTGGCCTCTGACAATGCCGACGACCTGAACGGCAGCTCCAACGGCAACTACGACCGCTTCTCGGAGCAGTGCTTCCGCTGGCAGGAGGTGACCGAGCAGGACAACGAGAGCCCGCAGCTCATCTGGCAGGACTACTACGCCGCCATCGGCGCGGCCAACCAGGCGCTTGTGGCCATTGACAACATGGGCGGCGCCACCACGCCGACACTCCGGGCCTACCGGGCCGAGGCGCTGCTCTGCCGGGCCTTCGCCCATTTCATGCTGACCAACATCTTCTGCCTGAACTACTCCAAGGCCCACAGCGCCACGGATGCCGGCATCCCCTATGCCACTGCGCCCGAAACCACGCTCGACCCCAAGTACGAGCGCGGCACGGTGGCCGAGGACTACGCGAAGATTGAGCGCGACCTCCAGGAGGGGATGGCGCTGATGGGCGACGGCATCTACCAGGTGCCGCGCTACCACTTCAACACCAAGGCAGCCTATACCTTTGCCTCAAGGTTCTACCTGTTCTACCAGAAGCCCGACAGCGTGATCAAGTATTCCACGCTGGCACTGGGCGGCGATGCGAACGAGCTGATGCGCGACTACGACGCCATGGCCGGCATGCCCACGGACGACATGCAGCCCCGGGCGCAGCAGTATGTGTCGTCAGACGAGCAGGCCAACTTCCTGCTGTTCCCGGTCTACTCCACCGACCAGTATTATTTCAGCGGGACAATGACGGGGGCCCGGTTCAACAACAACAGCTACATCGGCCAGGCCGAGGAGTTCTTCGCCACGCCGTGGGCCCCGGACAACGAGACGGCCATGCAGTCGCAGCAGCTGTTCAAGTTCTATTGGTTTTACAGTCCCACAGCCAACAAGTTCCTGCTGCCGCGCACGCCGGCCTTCTTCCAGGAGGTCAACCCCAACACGCACACGGGCTTCTACCGCACGGTGTTTGTGGCCCTGAAGTCGGAGGAGGCGCTGCTCAACCGCGCCGAGGCCTATGCCATCAAGGGCGACCTGGCCGCAAGCCTGAACGACATCAATGTGTGGACGGGCAACTTCGTGGCCGACAGCGTGGAGTACAACACCTATGAGTACGACGAGAACTGGAACTATATCTACGCCAAGGTGGCCTCGAACAACCGCCTCACCCTGGACATGATACGCAAGTGGGCCGAGAAGTACGACTACTACCGCCCGGAAAGGCCGATGCCGCGCAAGCACCTGCACCCCGAGTGGATTGCCCTCACCGAGGGCAGCGACCAGGAGAACCTGATCCAGGCCCTGCTGCTCATCCGCCGCATCGAGTTTCTGCACGAGGGCATGCGCTGGTTTGACATCAAGCGCTATGGCATCAAGATTTACAGAAGGCTGATTATCACCTCGCTCAACGCACTCGAACTGACCGACAGCATGGCGTACCGCGACCCGAGACAGGCCATCCAGCTGCCCTTCGAGGTGCGCGCGGCCGGGCTTGAGGCCAACCCGCGCGGCACCTCCCCCGCCAGCGCCGGCTATGGCGCGTGGCAGCCGTCGGCAACGAGAACACTGAAACTGAAATGACAACGCATAAAAACATGACACTGCACATGAAAACGAAACATATCCTTTTTGCAACGCTGGCCGCCGCCACTATGGCACTCGCGGCCTGCAGCGGCGACGACGAGCCGGACACCAGCATCAGCGTGATCAAGGACTCGCAGACCCCGGAGAACGCGCTCGACCGCTGGCTGTACAAAAACTACGTGCTGCCCTACAACGTGGAGCTGCGCTACCGCTGGGAGGACAACGAGACGAGCATGGACTACATCCTCGTCCCGCCCAAGATGAAGAATGCCATCCGCATGGCGCGGCTGCTGAAGTACATCTGCTTCGAGTCGTTCGACGAGGTGACAGGCTCCACCCTGTTCATCCGTTCCTACTTCCCCAAGCTGGTGCACCTCGTGGGAAACCCGGGCTGGAACAGCAACGGAAGCACCACGCTCGGCAGCTCCGAGGGCGGATACAAAATCAACCTGTGGTATGTCAACCACCTGGGCGACATGCTCTACGACGAGAACTGGCAGCCCAAGGACAGCGTGATATACGACCGGGAGGAGCTGAACAAGACCTACTTCCACACCATCATTCACGAGTTCGGGCACACCTTCCACCAGAAGGTGGCCTACACCAACGAGTTCAACCAGGTGACGGGAACGGACTATCTGGGCGGCATGTGGACATCGGAGTTCGCCAGCGAGACCGACCCGCAAATCTATGCGCTGGGGTTTGTGACGGCCTATGCCTCGTACAGTGCCGACGAGGACTTCGCCGAGACGTTCTCCTCGTATGTCTGCGACAGCGACGAGGAGTTCCAGGCCAAGCTCGACAAGGCCGGAACGTCGGGACGGCTGAAGATTAACCAGAAGCTGCGCATCGTCAAGGCCTATTTCAAGGAGAACTGGAAGCTGGACATCGAGGCGCTCCACCAGGCCGTTCAGCGGCGCGAGAACAGTCTGAAAGACTTTGACTTTGACGACATCAGCCTGTAATGTCTAACCATTAAACGCAACGATTATGAACAAGATATTCAGATTTACATTGTTCCTTGCCCTCGCGGCCGGCGCGCTCTCGTCGTGCCAGATGAAGGAGGACGACCTGTTTGACGTTGACCCGGCCACCCGGCAGGACACCTGGATGGCCGAATACCGCAGGGTGTTCAACAACAATGAGTATGGGTGGGCCCTCTACACCGACAACCCCACTTACGGCAGGCACCCGGCGGTGATGACCTATGCAGTGAGGTTTGACCAGCAGAACTGCACGTTCTACAAGTCGTCCGCAACGGCAAACATGCCCAATGTGGCCGGCCTTGACAGCGTGGTGAGTCAGTATTCGTTCAAGATGGACAACGGCATCGTGCTCTCCTTTGACACTTACAACGACTTCTTCCACTATTATGCCGACCAGTCACAGTTCTTCTCGCAAGACCTCCAGGCCGACTTCGAGTTCTGCCTCGACCGCTACTCGGCCAACGAGGACACCATCTTCGGCCGCGGAAAGACCAAGCAGCTGCCCTTCTTCATGGTCAAGATGAAGACCACCCCCGAGGAGTACCAGCGGCTGTCAGACGAGGTTGACGCCTATGCGGCCTACAACTGTGTGATGGTGTGCGCCGGAGACACCCTGCAGGCGCGCTTCCTGAGCGGCTACAAGAACCTGCTTGTCTACTATCCCGACACGGTGGGGGGCGATGACGTGGAGCACATGTACTCCTACGGCAACCTGACCAACGGCATCTACCTGCTGGAGAACTTCCACTACAAGGGCAAGACCGTGGTCGAGATGCACCTTGACCGGGAGACGGGCGAGTTCACAGACAGCCTTAGCGGTGCCAAGATAGGGCCGAAGCCGTTGGTTGACTACCTGCTCTACGCCGACAGTGACGACAGCTGGTTCTTCGGGTACAGCGGCCTGGGCGCATGGACCAAGGGCCAGTGGGACCTGATGCGCCAGGCGATGTCGGCCGGCGGACTGTTCAGTCCCGACAACTTCTACAACATCACCCTGCACAACGAGGGCGGCGGACAGCTCGTGCTGGTGGTCAACAAGTGGTATGGCAGCGACGAGATTCACTTCCGCATGGAAATGAAAAAGGTGAGCGACACAGAGATTGCCTTGCGCTACACGGGCAAGGAGATGAGCGGGCGCGACTTCAGCTTCTATGATGCCGGATTCAAGTATGTGGTGGATGCGCTGGCCAAGCGCGACAGCTGGACCACCTACAAGATTACCTACAAGGAGGGCAACCCGATGAATCCGACGGGACTGATCTTCACTGACGAGAGCAACCCGGACAACAGTTACTACTTCGAGCCCAACTTCCGCTACTACCACAGCAGCATCTGGGAGTAGCGGAGCGGGGCGGACTACCTGACAAACCGCAGGAAGCCCAACGGCAAGGCCGGACCTCAGCATCTGAGGCCCGGCCTTTTTGGATGCCGGCGGCGGCGTGGCAGGCTGCCGGCAACTTGTATCCGGCGAGGCTTCCCGCCTTTTCCTTTGGGCGATACGCAAAACCGGCGGCTTTATTTTTGTCTAAAACTCTTAATATAATGGAAATAATAATGGATATACCGCCCGCTGTTGCCCCGTTTGCGCGATTGGCATTATCTTTGCAAAGTCTACGGTAAGTGTCATGCACTGCCGTGACGTGCAGAGACTATTCACTGAATTTTAACCATAAAGATTTAAGCAAATGACAACGGGAATGATTATTTTGGTGGTTTGTGTCGTGCTTGCCCTTGCCGTGGCTGGCATTTACAACAACCTCGTGAAACTGCGCAACAACAGGGAAAACGCCTTTGCCAACATTGACGTGCAGCTGAAACAGCGGCTCGACCTGATACCGCAGCTGGTCGCAACGGTCAAGGGATACGCCACGCACGAGAAGGAGACTTTGATGAACGTGACCAATGCGCGGGCCGCGGCAATGGATGCGAAGACAATCAACGAGAAAATCCAGACGGAGAACGTGCTGAGCAGCGCGCTCTCGGGCTTGCGGGTGTCGCTCGAGGCTTACCCCGAGCTGAAGGCCAACCAGAACTTCCTGCAGCTGCAGGAGGAGATAGCGGACATCGAGAACAAGCTGGCCGCCTCCAGAAGGTTCTTCAACGCGACGACAAGAGAGCTGAACAACGCCGTGCAGACGTTCCCCTCGAACCTGCTGGCCGGCATGTTCGGGTTCCACACTGAGCCTATGTTCGAAGTCCCCGCGGCCGACCGCGCAACCGTGGAAAAGGCTCCCGAAATCAAGTTCTGAACAGCAGGCTTGCATCTAAAGCAGTAATGTCCGATGAAATATGTAGGAATGCATACCCAGATAGAGCGCAACAACATACTCAGCATGTTGCTGTTGCTGCTGTTCCCGCTCATCATTCTGGCGACCATCTGGGTGTTTCTCGCACTGGTCAACTACCTTGGCACCTATACCGTTGATGCCAATGGCACCATGATTAACCACCTTGACATTCATGTGGTGAACGGCTATTTCGTGTCAACCGTGCCCTGGGTTGTCCTTGGCGTGGGCATTTGGTTTGTCATTGCCTATTTTTCCAATGTGTACATCATCAAGCATGCCACCGGCGCCAGGCCGCTGAGCCGCAGGGACAACCCCCGTGTCTACAACATAGTGGAGAACCTCTGTATGTCGTGCGGCATGGAGATGCCCAAGATTAACGTGGTGGACGACCCTCAGCTCAATGCGTTTGCCAGCGGCATCAGCCGCAAGACCTACACGGTTACGGTCACCACCGGGCTGCTCAAGCTGCTGGATGACGATGAACTGGCCGGCGTCATTGGCCACGAGCTCACCCATATCCGAAACCGCGACACGCGCCTGCTCGTGACAAGCATCATCTTTGTGGGCATCATCTCTACCCTCATGAGCATGATGGTACAGATGGCCTACAATATCATGTTGTATGGCGGGGGCAACCGTAAGGATGACAATGAGAGGGGGAACGGCCTTGGTCTCGTCGTCATTCTGCTCGTTGGCTTCGTTTGCAGTGCGGTGGCCTACTTCTTCACGCTGCTCACGCGCTTTGCCATCTCGCGCAAGCGCGAGTTCATGGCCGATGCCGGAGGCGCCGAACTGTGCGGCAACCCGCTGGCCTTGGCCTCGGCGCTCCGCAAGATTTCGGGTGACCCCGGCCTTTGTAATGTGAAGCGCGATGACATCGCGCAGCTGTTCATCGTCCATCCGCAGTCATTCTCGCATGGCGCGATGGGCTTTGTCAACTCGCTGTTCAGCACGCATCCCAAGACGGAGGAGCGCATCCGCATTCTCGAACAGTTCTGACTGGCAGCGCCAGCCCCAAATAATCAGCCCCAAACCGGTTCGCTTGTCCGGTTTGGGGCTAATTCTTTCTTTCCGCGGCTAACACGCTTTCATCGTGTGATTAACACGCTTTCATCGTGTGCTAAATGCGCTTTCCTTTCGCGCTAAATTTCCTTCATCACACGACGGGCGATGGCCTCGGCCTCCTCTTGGGTCGGCGCTTCGCTGTAAATGCGGATGATAGGCTCTGTGTTTGACTTGCGCAGGTGAACCCACTTGTCGGCGAAGTCAATCTTTACGCCGTCAATGTCGGTCACCTTCTCGTTGCGGTAAGTCTCTTTCACCTTGCTGAGTATGGCGCTGATGTCGGTGTCCGGCGTCAGGTCCACTCTGTTCTTGGCCATGAAATAGTTGGGCAGTGTGGCGCGCAGCTCGCTCACCTTGCATCCCTTTTGCGCCAGTGAGGAGAGGAAGAGGGCGATGCCAACCAGGGCGTCGCGCCCATAGTGGCACTCGGGGTAAATCACGCCGCCGTTGCCCTCGCCGCCGATGACCGCGCCCACCTCTTTCATCTTGGTGGTCACGTTCACCTCGCCCACGGCCGCGGCGGTGTAGTGGCCGCCATGACGTTCGGTCACGTCGCGCAGCGCGCGGGTCGAGCTGAGGTTGCTCACCGTGTTACCCGGCGTATGGGCCAGCACATAGTCGGCCACGCTCACCAGCGTGTATTCCTCGCCGAACATCTTTCCGTCCTCGCAGATGAATGCCAGGCGGTCCACATCCGGGTCGACAACGATGCCCAGGTCATAGTTGCCGCTGCGCATTTCCTCCATGATGCCGCCGAGGTTCTTTTCCAGCGGTTCCGGGTTGTGGGCGAAATTGCCGTTTGGTGTGCCGTTCAGCAGTTTGTAGCGCACGCCGAGCCGGTCGAGCAGCTTGGGCAGGATGATGCCGCCAACGCTGTTTATCGTGTCCACGCACACCTTGAACCCCGCTTTCCGCACGGCCTCAGCGTCAACCAGCTTCAGTCCCAGCACGGCGTCAATGTGGCGCTGGTCAAACGAGCTGTCCTCTGCGCAGTGGCCCAGGTGGTCCACGTCGGCATAGTCAAAGTCCGCGGCCGCTGCGACGGCCAGCACCTCGGCACCGTCGGCGGCGGTCAGGAACTCGCCCCTGCTGTTCAGCAGTTTCAGCGCGTTCCACTGGCGCGGGTTGTGGCTGGCGGTGATGATGATGCCGCCGTCAGCCCCGGCCATGGTCACGGCAAGCTCCGTTGTGGGCGTCGAGGCCAGCCCGATGTCCAGCACATCATAGCCCATACCCATCAGTGTGCCGCACACCACGCTCTTCACCATCTCGCCCGAGATGCGCGCGTCGCGGCCCACCACAATCTTTCCGCTGCCCTTTGGGGCCTTGCGCCGGATGAAAGTGGCGTAGGCTGAGGTGAATTTCACAATGTCAAGGGGGTTGAGCGTGTCACCCGTGCGGCCGCCTATCGTGCCGCGGATGCCCGATATTGATTTGATGAGTGTCATATAGTGTGATTTAAAGCTCCTTTCTGCCTTATTTCTCTCGCTGGTAGGTGATTTCGTAGAAGCACGGATAGACGTTTGACGAGGCGTAGGAGTGTCCCTGCGTGTGGGGCACGATGAGCCTTACGCGGGCAATTCCGTTGGCGCTGTCGCTCTGCCTTCCGAGCCTGACATACTGAAGGGGCACCAGCCACCCCGAGGGAACCGACGCTCCGTATGACGAGTACATCACGCCCGAGACGAACGACGCGGTGTATGTGCTGCCCGTGCGCGACACGTACATCTTGTCGGGCTCGCGCTGGTAGAGGTCGGAGGTCTGGTTGTATTTGTCCAGAATGTTGTACTCCGTGTACCTGACGAGCAGGTTCACCCGCTTGTCCTCCTCGAGCATGGTGCCGCAGCCCTTGCGGACAATCTGCATGTAGACCCCGCTCTTCGTCAGGTAAACATACTCGTTCTTGCTGACATCGGTCACCTGTCCGTGCTCGTTGAAGGCACTCTCCTGGATTACGTTGATGGCCGAGTCGGCCAGAAACTCGGCGATGGCGTTGCGCTCTTTCTTCTTCTTGTCTCCGTATGTCTCGTAGTTGTCGCAGGCCACGGTCATGGCGAGTGCCATCACCGACAGCATGAGATAGGCTATCTTTTTCATTGTCTCGTGTGCTAATAGTTCTGTCTGTGTGCAAAGTTAGGCAAATAAAACGAAGAAAGGGGCACTGCGAACGCTGTTTTTTGTTAAACCGGTGCGCTCCCGCCCCCTTTCCCTTACGGCTTGAACTCCATGATGGCCTTTTTGGTGCGCTCCACCGCCTCGTCCAGTGAGCACAGCAGTTCGCCGCCCGAGGCGTTCAGATGGCCTCCGCCGTTGAAATACTGTTCTGCCATCCTGTTGCATGGAAAGTCGTCGACCGAGCGCAGGCTTATCCTGATGCAGTTGTCTTTCTCCGTGTCCTCGCGGAGCGAGATGGACAGTTTGGTGCCTTTCATCTGCAGCGGGATGTTCACAAGTCCCTCGGCGTCGCCCTTGATGAAGTGGAAGCGCTGCTGCTCCTTGCGCGAGATGCTGAACAGCGCCGCGTGCTGCTTGGGGAACGTCACCATCTTCTCGTAGAGCACGTAGCCCATCAGGCGGAGCCTGTTCTCGCTGTAACTGTTGTACACATTGCGGTAGATGCGGTCCTTGTCGATGCCCTTGGTCAGCAGCTGGCTGATGATATAGAAGATGTCGGGGCTGTTGCTGTTGTAGGTGAAGCCGCCCGTGTCGGTCATCATCCCGCAGTAGATGGGTGCGGCAAAGTGCGCGGTCTGCCGCTCGAAGGCCCCCATCTGCCACACGATGCGGAACACCAGCTCGCACGTGGAGCACATTTCCGGGTGCGACACTGTGACGGTGCAGGGCAGGGTGGGGGCCAGGTGGTGGTCAACGAGCACCCTCCTGGCCTTCGACTTCATCACCGCCTCTTCCATTCCGCCCAGCCTTCCCGGCTGGTTGAGGTCGAGCAGGAACACCAGGTCGGCCGTGGCGATGAGCAGGTCGGCCTGTTCGCGCTTCTTGTCATAGCGGATGATTTTCTCCGTGTTGGGCATCCACTGGAGGAAGTCGGGATACTGGTCGGGGATGATCACCTGCGGGTCCTTGCCCAGTGTGCGGAGATACTCGGCCAGGCCGAGCGTCGAGCCGATGGCGTCGCCGTCGGGACGGGTGTGGCAGCTGATGACGATGGTGGTGGCTTCGGCCACCAGCCTTTGCAACTCCTCTTGTTCTGTTTCTGATAAAATGTGCTTTAGCATTGTTCTTTTGTTATTATAATAGGTGGACGGACTGTCTGCGGTTGTCTGTGCCGGCCGCGACACCCCGTTCGCCGCCCGCGGTTCTATTTTGCAAACTTCATGGTTGCCGTGTGCCCGTTGCCGTCTGTGGCGCGGGCGATGTAGCATCCGGCCGGCAGCCCGTCCGTGCTCACGCTCGCCTCTCCGCCTGCGAGGGTCACTTTCCGGGTCGCCACGGTCTGGCCCGACAGGTTGCTGACGGTCACCGTTGCCGTGCTTGCGCTGCCGCTTCTCACCACAACGCGGTTGAGCGCCGGTGCAAGCCGGATGGTCCCTGCCCCGGCTGCGGCCGGTGTGCCAGCGATGCCCGATGGCAGGCTGTTGTCGTAGGCCACGAGGTATGAGGTCAGCCGGTTCGCCTTTCCGATGGTCGGGTTGGCCATCAGGTAGGTGTTGTCTGCGCCGTCGGGATAGCGTCCCGCCGTGGTGCTGCCGCTGTGCGGCGGATAGCTCAGCGTGTCCGCCCACGATTCGTCGGCGGCTGTGATGGTCACAGAGCCACCCTCTTCGTCCAGCTTGAACGAGGCGTGCAGCTCGCCGGCAGGCTCCCGCTTGTCGCACCACACCAGTAGGTGCCCGTTGGCCGGGATGACTGTTGTCGCGCCCCCCTCGCCTTTGGTTATCTTGCATTTCTTCGGCTTGGCCGGGTTGTCTGAGATATACATGCCCTCCACGTCAAGCGGCGCGCCGGTGGTGTTGTAAAGCTCCACCCATGCTGACTTTTTGAAATGGTCGTTCACAAAGGCGCCGCTTGCCGCGCTTATCTCGTTGATGCGCACCGGCGTTATGCCCTTGGCCTTGCGCTCGGCCTTCCCCATCTTTGTAAACACAGCCTCCAGGTCGAAGTTGTCTGTGGGCATGGTGATTTCCGCCTCCTTTGTGTGGATGGTGTTGTCGGTCTTGTCGCGCCACCCCAGGAATCTGTAGCCCGTCGGCGCCACCGCCTTGAGCCTGGCCGGCGCGAACAGCCTGCCGTTGAAGCTGCCTGTGGGTATCACGGTGCCGTTGACCATCAGCTGCGCCCCCTCGGTGTTGGTGCGGATGCGGGCCGTCCGCTGCGTCGCGCCGCCCAGTGCCATGGGCGCAAACTCCTGCAGCCTGTCCGCCATCTTGCCCATGCGGTTGCTGAAGCCGCTCCTCAGCTGTTCGGCGCTCTTTGCGGGCGACTTGCCCTCGAGGGCCATCATGGGCGTCACCTTGCGCTCCAGCGAGTCGATGACTGCCTTGGCGCGCTCAGTCTCGAACACGCTTCCGCCCATCATGCAGTAGGTGTCGATGAACTTGCGGCGGAACTCCCCGTTGGCCAGCAGGTTCATGAAGAGCGTCACCATCTTGATTTCCTTGGTGTAGCGTGTGTCAAGGTTGTAAAGATAGTCAAACGTGTAGGTCTGCTTGTTGGCGAAAGTCTCAAACGTGTTCGACGTGTTGAAGGCGAAGTCAAGGTCGAACGACACGAAGCGGAACTTGCCCCCGGCGGCCGGCCGGAAGCCCTTGATGTTGTTCTGCGGCCAGTCGGTCGAGCCGATGTAGAGTTCCATGGCCATGTAGTTGACATACTCGTCGATGTCGAGCATGGCCTTTATTTCCTCGTAAGCGTCGGCCTGCGCAGCCTTGGCGCTCAGGTCGCAGAGCCTGTTGAAAGCCTCGTCTGTGCCGCATTTCTGCACATAGCCCGAGTCCGGGTTCATCTCGAACTGGTCAATCTCGTCGTCATCCCATCCGTAGTTGGCATAGACATAGTGCTTGTTGTTGGGCTCCCTCATGTTGAGCACGCCCATGTACTTTCCGTTCACAAACTCATGCACCGGCTGGTATGACTGTACGTCGATGTCAATGCCCGATGTCTGGATGATGGTCTCCACCGCCGCGTCCTTGAAACGGCAGTCAGTGTCGTTCCCTCCGTTGCGTATCTGCAGCGTGCGGTTGCGTATGTAGGGCTTGGCCGCGAAGAAGGGGTGGTTCAGGTGCTTGTTCCCGCTCAGCTCCTTGTTGCCTTTCAGCTTGAACGAGTGTGGCTCCCATGCGCGGCTCCAGCCTCCGGCCATCTCCAGGTTCACGTCCTGGTTGAGCGCCATGGTCCCGTCCTCGAGAATATACGAGAAGTTCACCGGCCGGTCCCAGTCCATGTTCCAGTTGCAGGGCGTGCTCTGTCCGTTGCCGGGCAGTCCGTTCACGCCCCTCACCATCACGCCGATGCTGTCGTCGTAGAGAAACCTTGGGTCGCTCACCACCGAGACGACAGGCAGCCGGTAGTCCTTGTCGCGCAGGATATACGACCGTGTGGTCACCTTGCTGGGCAGCATGCCCTCCTTGAAGAAGCGCAGTCTCAGGCAGGTGGTCTTGCTGAAGGTGAACAGGCCGTCGTCGCTCGTCATGCCGTTTTCCATCGTGGGCAGGGTGCCGTCGGTGGTATAGCGCAGCGTGGCGCGCTCCGCGTTGCTCACCGATGTGCTCAGTGTGCTTTCAAACAGCTGCGAGTCCTTGCTGGGCGCCGGCGCGTCAAGCTGCCGGGTGGCAAAGGGCGAGCCCGTGTTGGTGCGGCCCGGTGAGGGGCTGGCGGTCCATCCCCATTCGCTGCCGCCGTCGGTGGTGCGGGCGAACGAGGCCCGCTCCACCGCGGCCGGGTAGGTCACCTCGCCCACCGTCTCGCCGCTGCCGTTGCTGATGCGGATGGTGCCGCCGTCGGTGTCAAGCTTGAACGGCGCGTTCGAGGCGTTCAGGCTGTTGCTGTCAAACCACAGCAGCGCGAACCCCCGGGGCTGAATGATGCCGTGGCGTGCGCCCAGCTGCCACTTTCTCGGGCTGTCTGTGTCGTCGGTCACATAGAGGCCCTTGAGCGACACTTTCCGGTCTGACGGGTTGTACAGCTCTATCCAGCCGTCGAAGTTGAACGCCGGACTGACATACTCGTCAATGTTGGCCGCCATCACCTCGTTGATGACCAGTGACGAGGCCGTTGCCTGGCTGTCGCTCACCGTGACGGCCACTGTCCCGCTTGCGCCAGACCCGTCCGCAGCCGTGGCCGTTACGGTGGCCGTTCCCCCGCCGAGGGCGGTCAGCCGTCCGTCGCTGTCCACGCTGGCCACCCGGCTGTCGCTGCTCGTCCACACCACCTTGTTCACCGTCACGTCGGCGGGCTGCACCTCGGCTGCCAGCTGCACCGTCTCGCCGGCCACCATCTGGACTGCCGAGGGCCTGACGCTGACCTCCGTGGCCTTGACCGGCTCGCCCCACCGCTCCAGTCTGAAGTTGTCAAAGATGCACCAGTTGCTGTATATGTAGGTGTCGTTGGCCAGTCCGATGGCCACGTCGCCGCCGGTCGCCGTAAACTCCATGGTGTTCCAGTACTGGCCGCGGTCGAATGCCGTGCGGCTCCCCTCCATCGTGTTGGGGTAGTAGTCGGTTCCGTTTGGCGACCAGCAGCCATACACCTCCGAGGTGAAGTGGAAGGAGAACAGGCTTGCCAGCTTCTGCCGGGTGGCGCCTGCATACATCACCGCCGTGATGCTCTCCGTGCCCTGCTGGTGCTCTCGCAGCGCCTTGCTGTTGTCTTGCGTGCGGTAGAACGCCTGCACCGACAGCCTGTACTTTCCGGCCGGCAGCCCTTTCAGTGTCTGGTGAATGTCAAAGGTGCCGTTCCAGAACTCCATGCACTCGCAGCGCACGGCTTTCGACCCGGCGTCTGATGTCACCGTCCAGCCGGCGTTGCTGTTGCTGTCAAACCCGGGGTTGGTCACATAGTGCTGCGTGATGTCTGTCCAGGTGTCCCCGGCCCGTGCCGTTGCGGCTGTCGCTATGGCCACCGCGGCCAGCGCAGCCCTTGCCCCGGCGCTTGTCTTGCCGGCCAGGGCCTGTCTGATTTTTAGGTAAAGCTTATTCATAGGTCTTTGGTTATTGGAGTCTGTTGTCTGCGGTGTGGCCGGTGGCGGGCCTGTCTCCGTCCCGGCTTGCGCGCGGGCCCTTGCCCTCGCGGCGGCGGGCTCATGCCTGTGCGGTGATTTCACCGGCCCGCTCCAGCGCCAGGTTGATGTGGCTGCAGATGTTCCGCTTGCCCACCAGCTCGTTGAATCCCGCCCTGGCCAGCGCCTTGTGTACGCCGGGGTTCACGCCCGACAGCACAATCTGTATGCCCTCCTTCTGGCTCATGGCGCAGAGGTTGGTCAGGTTGTGTATGCCGGTAGAGTCGACAAAGGGCACCTTCCTCATGCGGATGATGCGCACCTTTGGCCGGTCGCCCAGCGTTGCCATCACCTCCTCGAAGCGGTTGCCGGCGCCGAAGAAGTAGGGGCCGTTAATCTCGTAGACCTCCACCCCCCTGGGTATGGTGAGGTGCTCCAGGTTGCCCGCCTTGATGTCCAGCTCCTCGTTGGGGTCTATCTCGTCGCTGATCACCTTCACGTCGGTGGTCTCCGCCATGCGCCGCATAAAGAGCAGGCAGGCGATAATCAGTCCCACCTCGATGGCCACGGTCAGGTCGAAGACAATGGTCAGGAAGAACGTGATGAGCAGCACGGTCACGTCGCTCTTCGGGTTGCGCATCAGCGCCAGGAACGACCGCCACCCGCTCATGCCGTAGCTCACCACCACGAGCACGCCGGCCAGGCATGCCATGGGGATATACTGCGCCAGCGGCATCAGGAACATGAAGATGAGCAGCAGCACGAGGGCGTGCACGATGCCGGCCACCGGCGTTCGCCCCCCGTTGTTGATGTTGGTCATGGTGCGCGCGATGGCCCCCGTGGCCGGTATGCCCCCGAAGATGGGCGACACGAGGTTGGCCATGCCCTGGGCCACCAGCTCGGTGTTCGAGTCGTGGTGGTCGCCAATCACGCCGTCGGCCACGGTGGCCGAGAGCAGGCTCTCGATGGCCCCCAGGATGGCGATGGTCAGCGCCGGCGACACCAGCCGCTTGACGGTGTCCCAGGTGATGGGCGGCACGTGGGCCTCGGGCAGGCCGCCCGTGATGGAGAAGCGGTCGCCTATGGTCTCGATGGTGGTCACCCCGGCCAGGCTCTTCAGCAGCAGGGCGGCCACGGTCATCACGATGATGGCCACGAGCGAGCCGGGAATCTTCTTGCTGAAGCGCGGCATGACGGCAATCACCGCCACGCTCACCACGCCGATTGCCGTGGTCCACGGGTCGGCCGTGCCGATGTGCTGCGCGTAAACCGCCCATTTCTCGATGAAGTCGGCGGGGACACGCTCCAGCGACAGGCCGAGGAGGTCTTTGATCTGGGTGGTGAATATGGTCACGGCAATGCCGCTGGTGAAGCCCACCACAATCGGGTAGGGGATGTACTTGATGATGGTGCCGAGGCGCAGCAGGCCGAAGAGCACCAGGAACGCGCCTGCCATAAAGGTGGCGATGGCCAGTCCCTCGATGCCATACTGCCGGATGATGCCATATATAATAATGATGAACGCGCCCGTGGGACCGCCTATCTGCACCTTGCTGCCGCCGAACACCGACACAATCAGCCCGGCCACGATGGCGGTGATGATGCCTTTCTCGGGAGTGACCCCCGAGGCGATGCCGAAGGCGATGGCCAGGGGCAGGGCCACAATGCCCACGATGATGCCGGCCATGATGTCGGCCGCCAGCGTCTTCCTGTCATAGTTCTTGACTGTTGTCCACAGCTTGGGGCGCAGTCCCGGTGCTTTTGTCATCTTCTTACCTGTCTTTGAAAGGGCAAAGGTACGTTAAATTATTTGAACATTGGCAGGAATGGGCGAGAAAAGGGCGTAAAAAAAGAGTCGCACTTCACAGCGGGACTCTTTCCATTTGATACTTTTAAACAAATTAATCAACCATAAACCTTAACCATTAAAATTATAATGATGTGTCTTTTTGTTTTGACAGTGCAAAGGTATGGCTTAATTTCGTTCGCATGGCCGGCGCTCCGGAATAAAGGGTTGAGAAATCGTGAAAATCACGGAAAATGGAGCAAAATCACGGAAAACACACCTTTCCGAGCCGCATTTTGGCAATTTCTCCTGCCGAGACAGCCGCTTTTTCCCGGAAAAAATGTATTTTCGCACTGTCAATCCTTAAAAACACTACACGAACAATGTCCTGGCTTGTGCTCGCGCTCGTCCTGTCTGTCGCACTCTTCGCCCTTGTCGCCGGCCCCTGCCGGTGGCTCTACCGCCGCAGTGTGAACATGAAGAACAAGCTGCAGATGAGCGTGCTGTTTGCCAACATCACCCACGAAATCCTCACACCCCTCACCATCCTCTCGTCGTCCATCGAGCTGATGAGGGCCAAGACCCCGCAGAATGCGGCCGAGTATGACATGATGGAGCTGAACATCCGGCGCATCACCCGGCTGCTCCAGCAGATTCTTGAGGCCAACAAGTCAAAGTCGGGCGAACTCAGGCTGCTCGTCTCAAACGGCGATGTGATGGAGTATGTGCGCAACACGGCCCTCTGCGTCAAGCCGCTCATGCTCAAGCACGGGCAGACGTTCGCCGTGACCTGCGCGCCGGAGAACATGCGCGGCTGGATAGACCCCGACAAGCTGGACAAGATTATCTACAACCTGCTGTCCAATGCGGCCAAGTATGCAGGCGACAAGGGACACATCCGCCTTGACGCGCGCGCCAACGCCAACTACGACCACATCATTATCCGCGTGAGCGACGACGGCTGCGGCATCCCCAAGGAGCGGCAGAAGCACCTCTTCGAACGCTTCTACGACGGCGACTACCGCCAGCACCGCACCTTTGGCACCGGCCTCGGGCTTAACCTCACGCGCGACTTGGTGTGCCTCCACGGCGGAACCATCGCCTTTGAGAGCGAGGCCGGGCGCGGCACCACGTTCACCGTGACCCTGCCCATCACCAAGGAGGCCTTCGACCCCTCGCAGATTGACGAGGACAACCCCATCAAGATGGACATCCCCCAGGCCAGCATCGCCGACTACACCCGGCAGCTCGAGCGCGAGACGGCCGGCGGCCCGGGCGGGGGCGCGGACCCCGGCGCCGACGAGGATGCCTACAAGCTGCTGCTTGTCGAGGACAACGCCGAGCTGTTGCTGCTCATGCGCCAGCTGCTCTCCCCGCAGTACCGTGTGTTTACGGCCGGCAACGGGGCCGAGGCTGTCAAGGTGGTGCGTGCGCAAGACCTCGACCTCATCGTCTCCGACGTGATGATGCCCGTCATGGACGGCTACCAGCTCACCCGGCGCATCAAGGGCTCGCCCGACTACTGCCACCTGCCCATCATCCTGCTCACGGCCAAGACGCAGGAGGAAGACCGCGACCGCGCCCTGCTCATCGGTGCCGACGACTATGTCACCAAGCCTTTCAAGATGGGCGACCTGCGGCTGCGCATCAACAACATCATCCAGAACAGGCAGCGCATACAGGCTGACTTCAGCCGGCAGACGGTGGAGGAGATGCGCCGGCGGGTGACGGCGGCGCCGGCTCCCGACAGCGATTTCCTCAGCCGGGCCATCGCCTGTGTCAGCCGGCATGTCGGCGACGCCGACTACGACCGCGACGCCTTTGCCACCGACATGGGCGTGAGCCAGTCGTCGCTGTACAACAAGCTGCGCTCGCTCACCGGCCTGAGCGTGAGCAGCTTCATCCGCGACATCCGCATGAAGGAGGCGCGCCACATCATCGGCAAGGAGCCCAACCTCCGCGTGAGCGAGCTTGCCTACCGTGTGGGGTTCAAGGACCCCAAGTATTTTGCCACCATCTTCAAGAAGGAGTTTGGCGTGCAGCCCAAGGAGTTCATCAGGGCCGCACCGGCACAGCCGGAGGAGAACAAGCCGTCGGACGTTAACGCCTGTTAGCAGATGAGCGCGCAGGTTTTAACATTTACAGACTTGTCCAAATAGCAAGAGAGGGGTGCCTTTGGGCACCCCTCTGCCGTCTTGCAGCCCTTGCGCGGACATTTCACAGTGCCATTTTCGCCATTTCTGGCTGCCGTCTGGTGCGTCCTGCACCGCGAAACGCAGCACGCGGCACGCCCGAAAGGTGCATCACGCCGCACCATCCGGGCCGTCTGGCCGTCCGAAACGGCCCGTTTCATCGGACGCTCCGCTGCACACCGCGCGCACGTTCCGCCTAACGCGCTCGCTGACAGTCCGCTGGCGATGCACACGCCATACTTGCTTGTTTCCGCCCGAGCGGCCACCCCGTGGCGGAAAACGCCGCATTTCCGCCCTTGACAGCCTTGGTTTTAACAATTTGTAGCATTCGCATTGTTAATAAATTTAATTGTTTTCATCCCAAATCGGTTGTCTTGTTTTCCGGCACATTGGCTTGCCTCAGCAGAAGTCCGGTGGCCGTCATGGTGTGAGATGGCCGCTTTTCGCTGTAAATATCTTCAATTCACTTGCATAAAACTCATAAAAAAGTTTTTTTAATGACATTATATATTAGTTCTACGGCGTAAAATGCTTAAATTTGCATAATGATTATAAAGAACACAATGTAACAAAGTCTTATCTGTATGCGCTTCGCTGAAGTACTTAAAGACATTCAGAGCAACACGCTCAACGAGAGGTTTAAGGGCGCCCGTTTTGAGGTCTTGATTAAATATTGGTTGCAGACTGACCCTCGCTATTGTGACCAACTCACGGATGTATGGCTGTGGGAGGAATTTCCTGCCCGGAAAGATTTGGGCGGGAAAGACCTTGGCATTGACCTTGTGGCCCGTACTGAGATGGGCGAGTACTGGGCTGTCCAGTGCAAATGCTATGCGCCCGGCACCGTTGTCACAAAGCAGTCTGTCGACTCGTTCGTTGCCAATGCCAACCGCTCTTTCGCCGACCCCGAGACTTTCCAGGCCACTTCTTTCTCCGAACTCTTCTGGGTCTCCACTTCCGAGCGGTGGAACTCCGCCGCCAACGAGACGGTCAAGGGGCAGTCAAAGCCTTTCCACCGCATCAGCCGCTTTGACCTCCAGGAGTCTCCCGTTGATTGGGAGAAACTTCTGGAGGGCGTCAAGGGCAAGTCTGCCCGGCTGAAGGGCAAGCAGCCTCGCAAGCACCAGATTGACGCTATCGTCAAGGCCAAGGAGTATTACAGGGAGCATGACCGGGGCAAGCTTATCATGGCTTGTGGTACCGGGAAGACATACACTTCGCTGAAAATCATTGAGAGCCAACTTGGAGACAAGGGCTTGGTTCTCTTCATGGTTCCAAGCATAGCCCTGTTGGGACAGTCGCTCAATGCCTGGTTCGCGGATGCGTCCAAGGAGATCAAGGCTGTCTGCGTCTGCTCGGACAGCAAGGCTTCCCGCATGCAGGCTGACGAGGACTGCGTGGATGACGGTGCCGTGGATTTGGCCTATCCGGCTTCTACCGACCCTAAGGTGGTTGCAAGGCAGCTTCGCAACTACCGCGGGCACGGCGGGCTTGTCGTTGTTTTCTCCACTTACCAGAGCATTGATGCCATTGCTGCTGCGCAACAGGAAATTCTGAAAGAGACGGACAGTGAATACGGCATCTTCGATTTCATCGTTTGTGACGAGGCGCACCGCACTACGGGCGCCAGGCTCACCGGGGCTGACGAAAGCGACTTCACGAAAATTCACAGCAACGGTTTCGTGCAGGGCAGGAAGCGTCTCTATATGACAGCCACGCCGCGCCTCTATGGTGAGTCGTCCAAGATCAAGGCTTCTAAGATTGACTGTGTCCTTTGCTCTATGGACGACGAGGCCCTTTATGGCCAGGAGTTCTTCCGTGTCGGCTTCTCCTATGCCGTAGAGAATGGCTTGCTCACCGATTACAAGGTGCTTGTGCTTACGGTCTCCGAAGCTGACCTCCCGGCGAACATCCGGGAGGAAGCAGAAAACAAGGACAAGGAGCTGAACTTTGACGACGCCACCCGTCTTGTGGGCGTTATCAACGGTCTTTCCAAGATTATCAGGGGCGACAACGGCGTTACCTGGCAGACTGACCCTCGCATGATGCGCCGTGGCCTTGTCTTCTGCTCGCAGATTAGACCTTCCAAGAAAAGCTCGCGCCTGAATGATTCGATCGCCTCTGTTGATTTCGCGGCTGCTATGCCTGTCATCTCGCAGAAATACAATGAGGAGCTTTCCGAGGAGGAGCGGAAAAAGGTTGTTCATATCAAGGCAAAGCATATTGACGGCAGCATGAACGCACAGGACCGTGACACCATCCTTTCCTGGCTGAAAGAGGAGGCTGACGACCCGCAGGAGTGCCGTCTCGTGTCTAATGTCCGCTGCCTTTCCGAGGGCGTGGACGTCCCGGCTCTTGACGCCGTGGTTTTTCTTTCTCCCCGCAATTCGCAGGTTGACATCGTTCAGTCTGTGGGTCGTGTCATGCGTTCTTTCCACAAGGGGCTTCCCGATGAAAAGAAGTATGGTTACATTATCATTCCCGTTGTCATTCCAATGGGTGCCAAACCGGAGGATGTTCTTAGCTCGAATGCCTTTGACAACGTGTGGAGCATCCTTAACGCCCTGCGCTCGCACGATGACAATTTCAATGCCTTTGTCAACGGCATCAGTCTGAACAGGGACAAGACCGGAGGCGGCAAGCTGCAAATCGGCGGCCCGGGCTTCTCGCCCGGCTCTGCCGGCATAGGTTCAGAGCGCCCGAATGCCGGCACGGAGAGTGTCACACCTACAGACCAGCAGATTGCTGCGCAGCTTGCACTGAGCTTCGGCGAGATGAAGAAGGAGATTTACGCGAAGCTGGTGGAGAAGTGTGGCGACCGTAACTACTGGGAAAACTGGGCGAAGAAAGTCGGCGTTATTGCGCGGAAGCTCATTGCGCGTATCACGCAACTCTCGAAAGAGGACAAGTACCAACAGTATTTCGCGGACTTTGTGAAGTCGCTCCAGACTAACCTCAATCCGTCTGTCACCGAGGCGCAGAGTGTCGAGATGCTGGCGCAGCACATGATTACGCACCCCATCTTTGACGCGCTTTTCTCTGACTATAAGTTTGTTGCCAACAACTCCATCAGCCAGTCCATGCAGTTCATGGTGGATCTGCTCACTGAGGATGCCATGGACAAGGACACTGAGGTGCTTAACACTTTCTATGCTTCGGCCAGGAGGGACATTGGCAAGATTGACAACCTGGAGGGCAAGCAGAAGGTCATCAAGGACTTGTATGAGAAGTTCTTCAAAGGTGCTTTCCCGAAAACAGTCGAGCAGATGGGTATTGTCTACACACCTATTGAGTGTGTCGACTTCATTCTCCATTCTGTCGAGTCGGTCATGAAGAATGAGTTTGACGCTTCTCTCGCTGACAGTGGCGTGCATATCCTCGACCCTTTCACGGGTACGGGTACTTTCATCACGCGGCTCTTGCAAAGCGGCATCATCCCTAAGGAACGCCTCCGCGAGAAGTATCTGCATGAAATTCATTGCAACGAGATTGTGCTGCTTTCTTATTACATCGCTGATGTGAATATTGAAAGCACTTACCATGAGCTGATGAAGGCTGACGAATATCTTAATTATGACGGCATTTGCCTTACTGACACGTTCCAGCTCGGCGAAAACGAAGCTGACGGCATATTTAAGTCGTTCTTCAAGGAGAACGCTGCCTGTGTCGAGAGGCAAAAGCATACGCCAATCCGGGTCATCATCGGCAACCCGCCTTATTCTGTGGGGCAGAAGTCGGCCAATGACAACGCGCAAAACATTGAATACCCCAAGCTGGACCGGCGTGTCGCCGAAACATATGCAGCCAAATCAAAGGCTACACTCAAGACTTCTCTTTACGATACTTACATCAAGGCCTTCCGATGGGCTTCTGACCGAATTTCTGAAAACAAGGAGGGTGGCATCGTGGCTTTCATCAGCAACGGTGCATGGCTCGACGGCAACGCCACCGAGGGTTTCCGCCGTTCAATTGTTAAGGAGTTCTCGTCTATTTATGTGTTTAATCTCCGTGGCAACCAACGTACCAGTGGTGAACTTTCACGTAAGGAAGGCGGCAAAATCTTTGGCTCTGGTGCCAGGACACCTATTGCCATTACTATCCTTGTAAAGAACCCGGCTCACCAAGGCGATGCCACCATCCATTATTGCGACATTGGCGACTATCTTTCCCGGGAGGACAAGCTGAAGCTCATTAGCAAATACAAAGGCATTGAGTCTTCTTTGATGAAATGGCAGACTATCACTCCTAACGCAAAAGCCGACTGGATTAACCAGCGTGACGGGGTGTTCGACAACCTTATAATTCTTGGAAATAAAGATAAGAAAATTGCTGAAAATACTTTTTTTGAGCCAATGTTTTCTAATGGAGTTAAAACAAATAGAGATACTTGGTGCTACAATCTTTCAAGAACATTACTTATCAAAAATATCATAAATTCAATAGACTTTTACAATTCGGAAGTAAATAGATATTCCATCGCTACGAAGCAAAATTCTAAAATAAATGTCGCTGATTTTGTCAATGCAGACAGCACTAAATTTACATGGGATAGACAACAAAAAGAATCAGATATTCCAAAGGGGCGCAAATATAGTTTTGAAGAGAGTGGAATAAGAGAGGCATGTTATAGACCTTTCTTTAAGCAATTTGTCTATATGAACAGACAGCTTAACAACTGTGTTTATAAGATTCCGTCTCTATTCCCCACCTCCGACCACGGCAACCTCGTTATCTGCGTATGTGGTGTCGGCGTAACAAAGGAGTTCTCTTGCATAATTACTAATCATATACCTGATTTGGAGCTAATTGGCAAGAGCCAGTGCTTCCCCCTCTACTGGTACAAGAAGAACAACAACACCGAGCGCAACTTGTTCAGTGAGGTACAGGATCAGTACACTCGCCACGATGCCATCACGGACTGGGTGCTCCGTCAGTTCCGCTCACGCTTCCATGCCGGACGGCAGATTGACAAGGAAATGATTTTCTACTATGTCTATGGCTTGCTGCACAGCGAGGACTACCGCACTCGTTTCTCGGCTGACTTGAAAAAGTCATTGCCGCGTATTCCTATTGTGGATAGCTTGCAGGACTTCCTCGCCTTTGAAAAGGCCGGGCGTGAGCTTGCTGACTTGCATCTCAATTACGAGAGCCGCAAGGCTCCCGGGTGTGTCACGGTCATTGGTGACAAGCCAGTGGAGAGCACAGCCGATGGCAGTGCCGACTATGCGTATTTCGCCATTCCCGACAAGATGTCCTTTGCCAAGAATGGCAAGGAGAAGGACAAGTCTACAATCATATATAACGGCAACATCACCATTCAGCACATTCCGGCCGAAGCCTACGATTATATCGTCAACGGCAAGTCGGCTGTCGAGTGGCTGATGGAGAGGTATTGTGTCAGCATTGACAAGAAGAGCGGTATCCGCAACGATGCCAACGCATGGGCGCGCGAGCACCGGAAGCCGCGTTACATCCTCGACCTCCTGCTCTCTATAATGTCGGTGAGTGTGGAGACCCTGAAGGTTGTCCGCAGCCTGCCACGTCTGACTTTCAAATAGGCATTTGTGGATTGCCTAAAGTAGGGGAGGCAAATTGCCGGTTGCACAGGCCGGTTGCACAGGCCGGCTTGCTTTCGCACCTGTTTTCGGCCGAAAGAGGGCTGATTGACAGAAAAAATGCCTACTTTTGCAGGGTATAACGCGAAAGTATGGACATTAAGGACTTGCAGTCAGCCTACGCCCGGCTGCCACAGATAGGCGCGCTGGCAAAGACGCTGGACAACCCCCGTGTGAGAACGGTCTTCCTGGACGGACTGGTGGCCTCGGCCGGGCCGATGGCGTTTGGCGCACTTGCCCTCAAGCGGCCGGCGGTGGCACTCATCGTGATGCAGGATGCCGACGAGGCCGGCTATTTCTACAACGACCTCCACCAGATGATGGGCGACGGAGGCGCACTCTTCTTTCCCTCCTCTTACAGGCGCGCTGTGAAATACGCCCACCGCGACGCGGCCAACGAGGTGCTGCGCACCGAGGCGCTCACCAGGCTGCGCACGGCCCGGGCGCCGCTCTATGTGGTGACCCACCCCGAGGCGCTGGCCGAGATGGTGGTGTCGCAGCAGCGGCTCGACGAGCGCATGCTGCGTGTGGTGACCGGCCAGGACTACAAGGTGACCCGGCTGGCCGCGACCCTGCGCGAGTGGGGCTTCAGCGAGGTCGACTATGTTTACGAGCCGGGGCAGTTTGCCCTGCGCGGAAGCATCCTCGATGTCTATTCGTTCAACAGCGAGTACCCCTACCGTGTCGATTTCTTCGGTGACACGGCCGACTCCATCCGCACCTTCGAGGTGGACACCCAGCTGTCGCGCGACAGGCAGCAGGAGGTGGAGATTGTCCCCGAGCTGGCGCAGACAACCGACGAGCGCGTGTCGCTGCTGGCCTTTCTCGCCTCGGTTGACAAGGACGCCCTTCTGGTCACCAAGGATTTCACCTTTGTACGCGACACCATTGACCGTGTCTACGGCGAGGGCTTCGCGCGGCAGGCCCTGGCCGAGCAGATGGAGGGGGCCACAGAGATGGAGCAGAAGGCCCTGCGCGAGCAGCTGCGCAAGGAGGCCCGGCTCATCAGCGGCACACGCTTCGCCACGGAGGCCCTCGGGTTCCGCCGCCTGGAGATCGGGCACCGCCCGCCGGCCGCGCCCGATGCCACTGTCACCTTTCACACCCAGCCGCAGCCCCTGTTCCACAAGAACTTTGACCTGCTCAAGGCTTCGCTCTCCGACTACCTGCTGCAGCAATACAAGGTGTATATCCTGGCCGACAGCGCCAAGCAGAACGAGCGGCTGCACGACATTCTGACCGGCGAGAACGGCATGAAGACCGGCGGGGCCGAACCCTTTACGCCTGTTTCGCGCACCCTGCACGAGGGGTTTGTCGACACCGACATGAAAGCCTGCTTCTTCACAGACCACCAGATTTTTGACCGCTACCACAAGTACAGCCTGCGGTCGGACGAGGCCCGGGGCGGCAAGGTGGCGCTGACGCTCAAGGAGATCAAGCAGTTTGAGCTGGGCGACTATGTGGTGCATATCGACCATGGCATAGGCCGCTTCTGCGGACTGGTGAGGATGCCTCAGGGTGACGGCTACCAGGAGATGATCAAGCTGCAGTACCAGAACGGCGATGCGGTCTATGTCTCCATCCACTCGCTCTACAAGATATCCAAATACAAGGCGCAGGACAGCGGCAATCCGCCCAAGCTGAGCCACCTGGGCACCGGCCAGTGGGAGCGGCTCAAGGAGCGCACCAAGAAGAAAATCAAGGACATTGCCCGCGACCTCATCAAGCTCTATGCCCAAAGGCGCAAGGAGCGGGGCTTCGCCTTCAGCGCCGACACGTTCATGCAGCACGAGCTGGAGGCCAGCTTCCTCTATGAGGACACGCCCGACCAGATGAAAGCCACGGCCGACGTGAAGGCCGACATGGAGCGGCCGCGGCCCATGGACCGCCTGGTGTGCGGCGATGTGGGCTTCGGCAAGACCGAGGTGGCCATCCGCGCGGCCTTCAAGGCGGCGTGCGACTCCAAGCAGGTGGCGGTGCTTGTGCCCACAACGGTGCTGGCCTGGCAGCATTACCAGACCTTCAGCAAGCGGCTCAAGGGATTTCCCGTAAGGGTGGACTACCTGTCAAGGGCGCGGTCGGCCAAGCAGACCAAGGAGGTGCTTGCCGACCTGGCCGCGGGCAAGGTGGACATTCTCATCGGAACGCACAAGCTGATTGGCAAGCAGGTGAAGTTCAAGGATCTCGGTCTGCTGATCATTGACGAGGAGCAGAAGTTCGGCGTGGCCACCAAGGAGAAGCTCCGCCAGATGAAAGTCAATGTGGACACCCTCACCATGAGCGCCACCCCGATACCGCGCACGCTGCAGTTCTCGCTGGTGGGCGCGCGCGACATGAGCATCATCCAGACCCCGCCGCCCAACCGCTACCCGATACAGACCGAGATACACACCTTCGGCCACGAGATAATCGCCGATGCCATACAGTTTGAGCTGAGCCGCAACGGACAGGTGTATTTCGTGAGCAACCGCATCAACGACCTCCCCGGCATTGCCGGGCTGATCCGCAAGTATGTGCCCGATGCGCGGGTGGCCATCGGCCACGGACAGATGAAGCCCGACGAGCTGGAGAAAATCATCCTGGGCTTTGCCAACAACGACTATGACGTGCTGCTCTCGACCACCATCGTGGAGAACGGCATCGACATCCCCAATGCCAACACCATCATCATCAACGGCGCGCACAACTTCGGACTGAGCGACCTCCACCAGATGCGCGGCCGCGTGGGGCGCGGCAACCGCAAGGCGTTCTGCTACCTGCTGGCGCCGCCCCTGTCGGCACTCAGCCAGGAGGCGCGCCGCCGGATGGAGGCCCTGGAGAACTTCTCCGACCTGGGCAGCGGCATCAACATCGCCATGCAAGACCTTGACATCCGCGGCGCCGGCAACCTGCTGGGGGCGGAGCAGAGCGGGTTTATCGCCGACCTGGGCTATGAGACCTATCAGAAGATTCTGAACCAGGCAGTGACCGAGCTGAAGAACGAGGAGTTTGCCGATGTCTATGCCGAGGAGCTGGAGGACAAAGGCGGCGATGCCGGCGACTTTGTGGACGACTGCGTGCTGGAGAGCGACATCGAGATGTGCTTCCCCGACACCTTTGTGCCGGGCGACAGCGAGCGGATGCTGCTCTACCGCGAGCTGGACAGTCTGAACACCGACGAGGAGCTGGAACGCTACCGCAAGCGTCTGACAGACCGCTTCGGCGACATCCCGCCTGTGGCCGAAGAGCTGATGCGTGTCGTCCCCCTGCGCCGCCTCGGCCGGCAGCTGGGCTGCGAGAAAATCATGCTCAAGCAGCAGCGCATGACCCTCTTCTTCGTGTCCAACCCAGACAGCCCCTACTACCGCAGCTCCACCTTTGACCGGCTGCTCAGCTATGTGGCGCAGAACCCGCGCCGCTGCAACCTGCGCGAGGTGAAGGGCAGGCGCTCCCTCGTGGTGGACAACGTGAAGACGGTCGAGGAGGCCCTGGCCATATTGGGCAGCTTGGCGCCAAAGGCCCCGGCGGCAACATAGCCCGGCTGCCGGCACACTTTCAGATGCGATGAATACTAACCTTATACTTATTATCCTTTATGCTTATGCGAAACTTCAGACAGCTGCTGCTCTCGTGCCTTGCCTGCCTTTCCCTGCTGTGCAGGGCCTCGGCCAGCGACGGCCACCCTCTCGGCGCCTGGTGCTGGTTTGCCGACCCGCGTGCCGTCCATCACCGGACAGCGGACGGAACCATCAACAAAACCTACATCGGCTACATTGACACCCATGGCAACATCAAGGCCATGCAGTATGACTTCAAGTCGCAGCGACAGGTCGAGGTGCTGGTGCGCTCGTGGTTCCAGCCCGACGACCACAACAACCCCACCTTTCTCGTGCTGCCCGACAACCGCGTGATGGTGTTCTACTCGCGCCACACGGACGAACCTTGCTTCTACTACCGGGTGACGTCGCGCCCGGCCGACCTGGCCACCCTTGGCGAGGAGAAAGTGATCAAGACCAAGGACAACACCACCTACCCCTCGCCCTTTATTCTCAGCGACGACCCCGCACATTTCTACCTCTGCTGGCGCGGCATAGGGTGGCATCCCACCATCGCGCGGCTCACACTGCCTGCTGAAGACGACGAGGTGACGGTGGACTGGGGCCCTTACAGAATGGTGAAATCCACCGGGGCGCGGCCTTATGCCAAGTATGTGTCTGACGGAAAGAGCCGTATCTGGATGGCCTATACCACCGGCCACCCGGACAATGAGTGTCCCAACCACCTCTATCTGAACTACGTGGACATTCATGACGGGACGCTCCGCGACGTGAGAGGCAACCTGTTGCAGACCATTGCCGGCAGACCCTTTGCCGTGAGCAAGCGAGACGACTATGCACGCCGGTGGCCGCTGACGCTGGTTGACCGCCCCGCCGACAAGCGCGACTGGGTGTTCCAGGTAGCTGCCGACACCCTTGGCCGTCCAGCGGTGGCCATGGTGCGCATCAGCGAGGACAAGCGCCGGCACACCTACTGTTATATCAGGTGGAACGGCAAGGCATGGACAGAGACACTGATAGGCGATGCCGGAGGCCACTTTCACCAGTCACCCGAACTGGAGCACTGTTACAGCGCGGGCATGGCCATCGACCCGGATTCGGTGAACATCGTGTATGCCTCGCTGCCTGTCGGCGGAAAGCACGGAGATGTTTACGAACTGTTCCGCTTTGAGCTGGCCGGCAATGGGACGGTGAAAGCCAAGCGCCAGCTGACCTTCAACTCGGCGAAGAACAACGTGCGCCCCTTTGTTATCCCAGGGTCCAAGGGCTCGCCGCTGAGGCTGTCGTGGATGGCGGGCGACTATTACGACTGGATTGTGAGCAGCAGGCATCCGCAGGGTTACAGCACGGTTATGCGCACTGATTTCGAGGGCTTTGCACCGGCCAAGGAGCCGCGGAAAGTGAGCCGAAAGCGACTGGCCCGGATGAAATGGAGCGCCAGGCGGCCGTTCACGTTTGTCACCACAGTGTTTCCAAACGAGGCGCTACGGGCTGACGGCTGTCTGCTGAAGGCGGGCGAACTGTCGTGCTGGCTTGATGCCAAGACGCTCAAGCCGGAGTGGCGTTTCCGCGGGCGGACGTTCCGCAGTGCCAACACCCTGGGCTCGTCCGACCGCTGGCGCGAGGCCCCCAGGGCTACCGACGGCCGCTGGCTGGCGCCTCTGGTGCCCGACAGCGTGCAGCTCAAACTGGTGTGCTGTGACGGCACGCTCAGCATCTACCGCGACGGTATGCTGTCGCAAACCATCTGTGACCTCTTCAAGCAGCAATGACCTAACTTATAAAACAACTAAAACGCATGAAAAAGAATCTGATAACTGCCCTCGCGCTGGCAATGGTCGCCATGACCGCGCTGGCAGACAGCAGGGCGGTGTTCACGGTCAGCAAGCCTGACTACGAGAAGAGTCCGTTCACCGGAATGACACGCCGCCACTGGGTGGAGGCCGGGACATGGCTGCTAAGCGGCGCATTCAACTATATCACCTCGATAGACGACCCCATGTATTTCCCCAAGCAGGTAGACAAGACCTATCCCCGTAACGGGAGTGAGGTGAAGGTGGCCCGGCTGGAAGGCCTGGCGCGCACCCTCTTTGTGGCAGCGCCCCTGCTGAGAGACAACCCCGGACTGGAGCTGCACGGCGTCAAGGTGGCCGACTACTACCGCCACCAGCTGGCGAGCATCGCCAACCCCGCCAGCAAGCACTTTATCCCCCACCGCAAGGGAGGCCCCAGCCAGACCCTGCTGGAGCTGGGGTCGCTGGCCATCTCCATGGAGGTGGCGCAGGACGTGCTGTGGGACCCGCTCGGCAAGGCCGACAAGGACGCGCTGGCCGCCACGATGCTCAGCTATGGCGAAGGGCCCACCATCGGTTCCAACTGGATGTTCTTCAATGTGTATATCCTGAGTTTTCTCAAAGACCAGGGCTACCGTGTTGACGAGCGCAAGATAGTGGACTGGATGGAGAAGCTGCTCGCCCGCTACAAGGGAGAGGGCTGGTATAACGACGCGCCAGCCTACGACTATTACAGTATGTGGGCCTACCAGAGCTACGGACCGCTGTGGGTCGAGCTGTTTGGCAAGCGCATGAAGCCGGCCCCGGGTGCGGGTCTGCCTGGCGATGTGTATCAGAAACTGTCGGAACGCTTTCTGAAAAACGAGCACGACCTTGTGGACAACTATCCGTATATGTTTGCGCGTGACGGCCGGATGAACATGTGGGGGCGCAGCATCTGCTACCGCTTTGCAGCAGTCACGCCGCTGCCCCTGCTGGAATATGGCGGCTTCAAGGATGTCAACTATGGCTGGATGCGCCGCATCGCCTCGGCCTCGCTCCTTCAGTTTGTGCAGCATCCCGACTTCCTGGAGAACGGTGTGCCCACGATGGGCTTCTACGGGCCTTTTGAGCCATGCGTCCAGATATACAGTTGCAGGGGCAGTGTCTACTGGATGGGCAAGGCTTTCCTCGGTCTCATGCTCCCCGAGAGCTCGCGCTATTGGAGTGACGTGGAGAACGAGGGGCCGTGGAAAGACCAGATGAAGCGCGGGCAGGTGTACAACCGCTTCCAGCCGGCCGCCGGGCTGCTCATCACCGACTATCCCAACTGCGGCGGCGCCGAGATGCGGTCGTGGTGCCACGAGAGCGTGGCCAAGGACTGGCAGAAGTTCCGCTCGTCGGAGAACTACAACAAACTGGCCTACCACACGGAGTTCCCCTGGATGGCCGATGGCAGGAACGGCGAGATTTCGATGAACTACGGCACCCGGAACAAGAAGGGACAGTGGGAGGTGCTGCGGCTCTATGACTTCAAGAGCTTTGAGGATGGGGTCTACCGCCGTGACGCCGTGCTGGAGACCGATGAGACTGTGCGCTACCAGCTGGCCGACATCCCGCTGCCCGATGGCGTGCTGCGTGTGGACCGGGTGCGTGCCGGGGCTCCCACCGAAATATGCCTCGGCCACTATGCCTTGCCGCAGCTCACCGATGGCCGGGGGCGCGCCAATGCGCTCGCCTCGCACAAGGTGCCGCTTGGCAAGGGCCGTGACACGGTGGCAGTCTGTGACAACGGTGCCTACCAACTGGCCCTTGTGCCCCTGGTGGGCTGGGACTCTGCCGTGCAGATGGTTGAGGCCGACGGACTGCACCCGGTGAGCCGCCGCTGCATGGTGCCCATGCTCCGCCAGCAGGTGGACAAAGGCTGGCGGGTGCTGGTCACCCTGATGCTCTGGAAGAAGATGGACGGCGGACGGCTGACGGCCAAGGAACTGCGGCCGGTCAGAATGGTCGAGGTGTCGAAAAACGGCAAGCGCGTGGAGGTCAGACTGGCCGGCGGACAGACCAAAACCGTAGTTTTTGACTGACGATGTGGATTGTTCTGACCGTACTGGCCTACTTTGCCGTGCTCTTTGCCCTGAGCCGGATCACGGCAAGGCGGGCCACTAACAATGCTTTCTACCGGGGCGAGCGCCGCTCTCCCTGGTATATGGTGGCCTTTGGCATGGTGGGCGCCTCTGTCAGCGGGGTCACTGTGGTGTCGGTGCCAGGTATGGTGACCAAGATAGACATGACCTACCTGCAAACGTGCCTTGGCTTTATCCTTGGCTATTTTGCCGTGGCCTTCGTCCTGTTGCCGCTTTATTACAGGCTCGGCCTCACCACCATCTATGGCTACCTTGGGCAGCGCCTTGGGCGGCGCTCCTATCTTACGGGGTCCGCTTTCTTCCTGCTGTCAAAGATGACGGGGGCTGCCGTGCGCTTCTATGTGGTGTGCATCATTCTGCAGCACTTTGTCTTCGACCGGCTCGGCGTGCCGTTCTGGGCCACCGTGGTGACCATGGTGGCGCTCATCTGGCTGTACACCCACCGCGGCGGCATCAAGACCCTGGTGTGGACAGACGCATTTCAGACAGCCTGCCTCTTTACGGCCCTTGTCCTCATCCTCGTGCAGGTGGCCCGCACGCTGGGCTTTGGCGTTGAGGACACGGTTTCGGCCGTGGCCAACAGTGGCATGAGCCGCGTGTTTGTGTTTGACGACACGTTCTCCAAGCAGTACTTCTGGAAGCAGTTTCTCAGTGGCATCTTCATCGTGATAGTGATGACCGGGCTTGACCAGGACATGATGCAGAAGAACCTGACGTGCAAGTCGCTGCGTGAGGCCCGGAAAGATATGTGTACCTATGGCTTCGCCTTTGTGCCCGCCAACCTGCTGCTGCTCTCGCTGGGTGTGCTGCTGGTGCTGCTCGCCCGCCGTGACGGTGTGGCCCTTCCGGCATCGGGCGACGACCTGCTGCCGATGTTCGCGGCTTCGGGCGAGCTTGGCCTGCCTGTGGTCATCCTGTTTACCATCGGCATCGTGGCGGCCTCGTTCAGCAGTGCCGATTCGGCACTGACGGCGCTGACCACCTGCTTCTGTGTCGATATCTGCGGAAGGGAGCGCGACGAGCGGCTGCGCCGCCGCGCGCATCTGGGACTGTGTGTGCTTTTCGTGGTGTTTATCCTGCTGTTTCGGCTGGTCAACTCAACGAGTGTCATCGATGCCATCTACACCCTCTGCTCCTACACCTACGGACCGCTGCTGGGCCTCTTTGCCTTCGGCCTCTTTACCCGGCGCAAGGTCAATGACCGCGCTGTGCCGTGGATAGCCGTAGCAGCCCCGGTTCTTTGCTTTGTGACTGAACAGGCGGTGCTGGCCCTCACAGGCTATCATTTTGGCTATGAGCTGCTCATGCTCAATGGCTTGCTGACCTTCTTGGGCCTGTTGGCGTTCAGGACAGGCGCCCGCCATCTGCCAACGGACGGATGACAGGAGCTGTGCGTTAGAATTTCTTTCCCCCTACAATGCTCAGGAATGTGCTGCCCAAAATCTTGATGTCAAGCCACCACGAGCGGTGCTCCAGATAGTAGAGGTCAAGCTCCAGCCGGCGCAGCATCTTCTCCATGGTGTCGGTGTAGCCGTTGTAGAGCGTGGCATACGATGTCACCCCGGGGCGAATCTGGTAGAGGCAGCGGTAGCGGGGGTCGCGCTCCATAATCTGGTCAATGTAGAACTGGCGCTCGGGTCGCGGACCCACGAATGCCATGTCGCCCTTGAGCACGTTCCACAACTGCGGAAGCTCGTCAAGGTGGTGGTCGCGCAGAAAGCGGCCCACCTTTGTAAGGCGGTCATCCTGCTCCTGGTTGTACAGGGCGGGGCCGTCTTTCTCGGCATCCATTTTCATGCTTCTGAACTTATAGATATAGAAAGGCTTGCCAAACCGGCCTATACGTTCCTGCTTGAAAATGGCGGGCTTCCCGTCCTCCTTGCGGATGGCGATGTAGCAGAAGAGAAAAAGCGGTGAGAATATGATAAGGCAGAAAAGGGCTATCAGAAAGTCAAGGATGCGCTTCACGTTGCGTTCCACTTCAGTCATGCCATCAAAGATATAGGTGCTATTTTCTTTTTCGGTTTGTGCCATTATTTGCTTCTTTTATCTTAATAACTCGTAAAAAAGACAAATATTGTATGAACATTCACATTTATTTCCCTGCCCGCCTGCTGCGGACAAAGCGGTAGCTGTCCCACTGCCTTTTCAGCACTTTCATGGCATAGTTGGGCATGAACACAAAGAAGAAGTAAACGTATGACTTGGGCTTGGAGAATCCGAGTATCTGCTCGTACACGCGTGCGTTATATTTAATAAGGTGCAGCTTGCTCTGCGACACCGACCCCTTTCTCACCCTGTAGTAGGCCAGCGGTTCGGTGATGCCGTGGGCGTAGCCGCATACCTTGACGATGGAGAGGAAGAGCCCCCAGTCCTGTCGCTTGCGAATGGTAGGCATGTAGAATTTCCGCCCCAGTGCCTTCCTGTCGTAGATGGCGGTGAGACAGCCCACCTTGTTGTCGCGCACCATGGTCTTGAACGTAATCTCTTTGGGTGTGATACAGATGCCCAGCTCCTCGTCGCTGGTGTCGCAGATGATGTAGGACGAGCAGCACAGGGCGCAGCCTGTCTGCTGCATATAGCTCACCTGGCGCTCCAGCTTGTCGGCCACCCACCTGTCGTCGCTGTCGCAAAAGGCGATGTAGCGGCCTCTGGCGTTCCTGATGCTGTTGTTGCGAGCCACACCCGGGCCGCCGTTCGCATCCAGATGGAACACCCTCACGCGCGAATCATGCTTGCGGTAACGCTCCAGAATGGACAGTGTCTCGGGGTCGGAAGAGTTGTCATCCGTTATCAGCAGCTCCAGCTCAGCGTAGGTCTGGCTGAGCACACTCTCTATGCTGTCTGCCAGGAACTGGCTGGCATTGTAGGTGGGCATGATAACGGAAACGAGTTCTTTCATATTTTTTCGATGTGCAAAGGTACGACTTTAAATGAAAAATGAAGCATGAAGCGTATGGAAATATGGCACAATGCCAGGACGGAATGAAGAAAACCCCTTGGAAAACACCACATTTTATCGGAGTGAGACGAAAAGAGAAACACTTTAGACGTATGCCAAAGCGCCCTTTTGGCCTTTCTAGTAATTTTGCAACAGAAAACCATAACGCCTAAATAATATCTGTTGACGTATGACAAAACAGTTACTTCTGACATTGATGGCCGCGACTTGTGTGGCAGGTTTTGCTCAGGATGAGAACCTGCCCACCATTGTGCCCGGGGCCAACCCCAGCCTGTCAACGGTCACGATGCGCGCTGGTACAACAAAATACCAGAAAGTGACCGGTTTCGGAGCTGCCGCCTGTTTTGGACTGATGGAGCCAATCCGCGACACCAATGTCATCGACTCGCTCTACGGGCCGAAGTCAAGGGTGGGGCTGAACATTGTCCGCATGGAGATTTCGCCCAATATGATTGGTGATGTGACCACTCCGTGGGACACCCCCTACGACTGGCATGGCTACCTGCCGGTGACCAAGCGGGCGAAGGAATATGGAGCCATTGTCTTCGGCACCCCATGGTCGCCCCCTGCCGCCTTTAAGACGAACAACAGCGCCAGCGGTGGCCAGACTACCGACGAGAATGGCAATGTGGGCGGCGTGAGGGGCAAGCTGAAGAAAGAAAAATACAAGGATTTCTTTCCCTGGCTTAACACCTTTCTTAATTATATGAACAACAACGGTGTGCGTGTTGACGCTGTGGCCCTGCAGAACGAGCCCGACTGGTGGGTGGGGTACAGCGGCTGCCTCTACACACCCGAGGAACTTCACAGTCTGGTTCGCGACTATGCGGCGCGCCTCAACAAGAAGTATTTTGGCGTGAAACTGATCAGTGCGGAGAGCCTCAACTTCACACCGGCCTATTCGGATGCCCTGCTTGACGACACCGTGACAGCCAAGCATATTGACATTGTCGGCGGCCACCTTTACGGCAACCCTCCGCTGAAAAACATGAAGACTGTGGGCACAAAGGCCCTGAAGATGGGCAAGGAGACGTGGATGACGGAGCACAGCTTCGACCCGCGCGGCGAGGGAGCTAACGCTGTGACCGACCTGCCGACATGGGACGAGGAGCTGCTCTTCGCCGAAGAGGTGAACGAGTCGATGCAGGCCAACTGCTCTGCCTACATCTACTGGTACATGATGGCCCACTGGTCGTTCATTGGCAGCGGCGATGCCACCGTCCAGCCCGGAAACGACAAGGGGAAGGTGCTGCGCCGCGGCTTGATTATGTCGCATTTCGCCAAGCATCTCACCGGCGCGACACGCCTGTCGCACACTTCGAACATCAACCAGGTGACCAATGCCGCTTTCGAGACCACGGCCTATCTCAAGGGCGACTCGCTCATCGTGATGGCCATCCTCACCAAGGACCGCGACTTTAACCTGCAGATCACCCTGCCTTACAAGGCCAAGGGAGGCAAGCGTATCTTGAGCACAGAGGACCGTCTGCTGGCCGAGGCCAATATCCAGATTGACGAGCCTACCACGAAGATGACGTTCGACATGCCGGCCAAGAGCATCGCCACCTACATCTTCAAGGTGGACAACCCCGAGACGGCCATCAGCAGCGTTGAGCGCGAGGCCAAGGCCGGACACGCGGACGACAGCTGGTACAGCCTGAGCGGCCAGCGTGTGGTCAGCCCGCGCAAGGGCGTGTATATCCATCAAGGAAAAATAGTTGTTAGATAAGCATAAAGTTAGGTTATTTATTCTCATTGGGTTTGCTGTAAGGCTTCCGTCCGGAGGCGGTGACGTTTTCGGCGGGAGTGCAAACCCTTAACTCCAAGACTGAGTAGCCTTTGCCTGTCCAGCCACTTTGAAACGATAATCATATACCTTAAATAGTAAGTAGTCATGATCATTCCGGCTGATGCCGGTCAGGCTCCGGAGCCCTCTGCCGGCCCGGAGCCTGTGTTTGAATCCATCCTCTCTCCGAAACAGTACTGTTGCGAAACAAGAATGAACTAAGGGGGGGGTAACAAGTTACCTGCGTTGTTGACAAGAAGAAATCTGCCTTACTGCAAGCAAGGATGGCGTGAATACCGAACAATTCTCTTATCTTATTATTCACCAAATCTATCAAAAACATGAAACGCTTAAAACAATTAATGCTCATGTTCCTGCTTGCTTTCCTGGGAGGAACGGCGAATGCGACCAAAATCAACGCCGACCTGGCGCAGATGAAACAAAGTACATCGGCCACATGGGATGCCGAGACCTTCACCTTAGGGTGGACACAGGGCTGGTATAACTCGGTTGACATTGTCGGACTGCCCACCGGTGACCTGTCGGCCTACACCTCGCTCGTGATTGGAACCACAGAGTTTGGCGCGAACACCACTGGCTACCGTGTGCTTTTCTATTATGGCGCAAGCAACGTGCCAGTGACCGTCAGCAGCCAGGACCAGACTGTTATCAACCTGGCTGAGACGCTGACCCCCGAGCAGCGTGCGGGCATCACCAGAATCTGTGTGGCCGGCACCGGTGGCAGCGAGGATGCTCCCTGCTCGGTGAAATTCTCCAAAATATACATGGTAAAGCCTTTTGACCTTGTGTTCGATACCAATGGCAAGGCCGTCATCCTGCCCTCAGACCTCACAGCCTCTGGCGGTGTCAGCTATGACGAAGATACGGGCGCACTGACTGCCGGCGCCACAGCGGGCAGCCTGTCTGTCGACTTGCCCTCAGAGGGCGTGGACCTCAATTCGGTTTATGGCTTCAAAATCAACTATACAGGTGACAATGTCATGCAGAAATTTGTGGTGGCCAACGCTGCTGGCTGGTCAAAAGATTTTTGGAGCCGCACTGACGGGCGTGACGACTTGGCGCAACATATCAAGGGCAACGGCAAGAACACAAACAAGTGGGAATGGACTACCAATGCCTACACCGATGGGGAGCAGAAGACGATGACCATCTCTTCCATCGAACTGTATGCCAAGGTGCTCACTTGCAACGACCCCCACTATGCTGACTTGACCAGAGACATGTTTCACAACTGGACGGGTGCCGGCGCGGATGCCACAGCCACATCCACTGTTCCCAACTTTGAACTGCACTTGAATGAGACCATGGGGCAAGGTGCCACCCTGTATGGTGATGGCGGTGTGTACTATCTGAACTATGCCGATGTCACAGGCTACGACAAGATTGTTTTCTATGGCGTTGGCACAGGACAGTACCGGCTGCTGTGCAACAGGGAAACGGACAACGGCACTCATGCAGAGACTTTGGTTGATGTCAGTGCCACTGGCGTGACCGAGGTCAGTGTTGCCGACCTGGACAAAAACGGCAAGGGCTATGTTCATCTGAATGCCATCAAGCTGCCTTGGGGTGACAACACTGCCACGCTCACTGCCATCAAGCTCTATAAGGAAACGGTTGCCGAACCTTACAGCCTGGTGCTCTCCGGCGAGGGAGTGCTGACCAGTGACGTGGCCGCACTGCTGGCCAAGGACTATACCTCTGTTGATGCCACCGGCCTGACCAACGACGAGGCCATTGAGATAGCGACAGGCAACCCCAACTGCTTGCTTGTGACCACTGCCGGCAAACTGAGCAACAGCCAGAATGTTGTGGTTGGCGGCACTTGCGCCAACCTTGTGCTGGCCGATGCGAACAACTACGCCTCCCCGATAGATTTTACGGCTGCGTCAGCCACGTTCAGCCGCAAGGCTAAGGGCTATCAGGGATGGTCTACCGTGTGTGTGCCCTTTGACGCTGAAGTGCCAGCAGGTGTGAAAGCCTGGACTGTTGCCGGCGTGACCGGAAGTGTGCTCAATATGGCAGAGGCAACCGTTATTCCAGCCAACACGCCAGTCCTTGTGCAGTTTGACGAGGAAACCGGCTTGCGGCTCACCGCATCCGGCGTGTCAATAGCCAAGACAGCAGCCCCAACAGCCAACGGTAACGGCCTCGTGGGCGTTTACACCAAGCAGCAGGCCCCCGTGGGCTGCTATGTGCTGCAGAGCCAGGAGGGCACGCTCGGCTTCTATAAAGTGACCGAGGCTGTGCGCCCCAATGTGCCCGCGTTCCGCGCCTATCTCAATGTGGTGCCCGCGTCCGCCAAGTACAACAGCTTCAGTCTGAAGTTCAGCGAACCCACAGGCATTGACAGCCTTGATGGCACAGACGGACGGAAGACCGCCGTTGCCCGCTATAACACGGCCGGCCAGCGCGTGAACACCGCGAACGGCAGTCTGGAGATTCGCCGCATGAGCGACGGCTCTGTGCGCAAAGTCATGGTGAGATAGTCCAAGTCAACAGCCTTGACAAGCATTTTTTTAATTATCTGTACAACTTAAAACTGCATAACAATGAAAAAGTGTTATAACAAGCCTATGGCTAACGTGTTTGACCTTGAAACGGAGGCCCTGATGGCAGCCTCGGCACCCGGTCTGCTTGACACCCCTGCCAACGGCACCGATGCGGGCGCCAAGGTTAACGAGGAAGGAACCGCCTTTGACCTGTGGGCAACAGACGAGGAGGAGTAAGCGCAGCGCGCACTTTGGCAGATGCCATTGTCTAACGAACGGCCCCACCATGGCAATTGCCATGATGGGGCCGTTTTTGCAACAAAAAAGAAAAAACAAAAGACGTACAGCAAAGGAGATAATGAGAAGACGCACTACTTTTGTTCGTAAACAATAACCGCATTCAACATGAAACAATTTTTTATCTTCTTGTTCCTTGCACTGGCAACAAGTGCATGGGCGCAGCCCGCGGGGATGCGCCCCATCCATGTGAGTGGCAACCAGCTGGTTGATGACCAGGGGCGCGTCCGTGTGCTCCACGGCGTGATGGACACCCCGAGTCCCTATTTCAACCGTTACCGATGGGGCAACAGCTGCAGCAGTGGCAACATCCAGCCGTGCATCAATTATTTCGACAAGCTGTTCACAGCCATCACCGACAGTGCCAGCGGCGCCTATTGCAACCTTTTCCGCCTGCACCTTGACCCCTGCTGGACAAACGACCCCAACAAGCAGAGCGACGGCAAGGAGAGCGGCGAGGCCGACATCTCGCGCTTCAGCGAGGCGCGGCTCACCACCCTGATGTCGACCCTCTACGGACAGATAGCGCGCAAAGCCGTTGGCAAGGGCCTTTATGTCATCATGCGCCCGCCCGGTGTGTGTCCCCAGAACCTCAAGGTAGGCGACTATTACCAGGAGTATCTCATCAAGGTGTGGGACATCGTTACAAAGAACCGCATCGTGGCCCAGGACAAGTATGCCGGCTATTTTGCCATCGAGCTGGCCAACGAGCCTGTGAACGTGAAGAACGCCGATGGCACAGAGACCGACAACACCCTGCATGACTATTTCCAGCCCATTGTGGACAAGATCCGCGAAAACGGGTTCAAGGGCATCATCTGGGTGCCCGGCAGTGGCTGGCAGAGCAATTACCGCGGCTACGCCAAGGTGCCCATCACCGACCCGCTGGACAACTTCGGCTATGCTGTGCACGACTACCCCGGATGGTATAACAGCAGCGACGCCAACCCGAACTACCAGTACGTGTGTGCCAAGTTCAAGGAGAGCGTGCCCGTGGTGATGAACCGTCCCGTCGTGATTACCGAGGTTGACTGGAGTCCCGAGGTGCCCGGCGCGGGTCACTATAACGAGCATGGCGACTGGGTGCCCGGTAATATGGGCACATGGGCGACGGCCTCCACCTCGAAGTGGGGCAGGGGTTACAAGGCTATGATTGACTATTTCGGCAACATCTCCATGACCCTCTCGAGCACATCCTGCTATATCGACATCGACAGCTATATCAACGATGGCTTGGTGGTGCCGGCTTTCAACGCTGCGCCCGAGGCCTGCGGCCAGGCTTGCTTCGAATGGTACGCGCAGTATGCCAAGAGCGAGCCTATCGTGCAGGATGGGCTGAAAGAGCTGCGCTCGCCGGAGGAGACCTTTTATGTAAAGCCCGGTGAGAAGCGCAAGGTCACGGTCAACTTTGTCTGCAACAACGGCAGCGAGTGGGATGTGGCCCTGCTCTGCCGCAACCGTTCAATGAACACCGGCGTGGTCACCATTGACGGTGACAGCGTGACCGGCATCAAGGAGGGATCGACCGAGCTTCGCTTCTCGCTGACCGACAAGAACGGCACCACAAAGATATTGATTCTGCCCGTCAAGGTGACTAATGAGACTGCCATTGGAGACGTTGAGAATACAGGTGCTGCCACGCGGCGTGTTGCCTACCGCTCGCTTGACGGTCGCTGCCTTGCCGCGCCAGGCAAAGGTCTCAACCTCGTTGTCCGTGAAAGGTTGGACGGCACGCGGACAGTATCCAAGGTTTTGGTGCGCTAAGGGGAAACCCTTGGCGCACGCCGCCTGTTACTGCTGTTTTTTTTATAATTCGATATTGTTTTCTTGAGTTTGCTGCGAAACTTTTAGGAAAAATGGTTTTTCAGCGTTCTTTATGCAAAACACATATTGGAACCCCTCTCTACTTATTGGAATCCTAAAGGCAAGGTGTGGCGCGCTACGTATTCTTTGAATGAGGCGATGGCCAATGACTACAGGCGGCCGCAAAAAGAAGTGCATCCCTCTTTTAGCTATCCTCTGACACAAATACGTGAAAGTCAAATCCCCAGACACGGACAGAATAAAGAAGAAGGCGAAACAATATCTAATTCACAATACATAGGTGCGCGCTTTAGCTTGAAAAACTTGCACGTTTATTCACTTATCAACAAAAAAAATAGTAATTTTGTCCTTAAATTACATAGCTAACCTATGGCAAAACGGACAATGGCAGTCCTGTTCTCCATCGTGCTGACTGCGCTGGCATGGGGAAAACCGGGATATTTTTATACTACATCAACGCGACAGCTGACCAGTAGCAAGATACAGAGTGTGCTGCAAGACAGCCGTGGCTTCCTTTGGATTTCCACCGAGTTCGGGCTGAACAGGTTCGACGGTTATACGTTCTCCTCTTATTTTAATGTGAGCGGAGTCCCCAACTCAATCTGCTTCAACTCGACAATTTGCCTGTTTAACGACCGTGATGGGAACCTGTGGGTGGGCACCGTGAAGGGACTTGACCGCTATGACCCCATGACCGACGGCTTCGTTCACTACAAGGCCCCGCAAGACCAGCAACCCCGCGTGAACTGTATCACCCAGCTCCGTGACGGTCGCATCATTGTGGGCACGTCGGGCTATGGCATCTTCCAGATTGATGAGAAAAACCACAGGCTCGTGGCGCTCACGGGCTTGACAAGTCCTTCGGCCAAGGACTATTGCATGATATTGTACGAGGACAGCAAAGGCAATATCTGGAAGACGGGTACAGACAACGTGATTACGAAAAAGGAGAAGCGTGGCAAAGGGCGTATACGGGTGTTCAACTCGCCCTGTGGCATACCTGTTGGTGTGCTCGAGGTGGACGGGCGTGTGTGCGTGGTGTGCTCCAAGGGCGTGCTGGTGGAACATAACGGAAAGCTGCAGCGCTCCACCACGGACTTTCGCGCTGCCGGACTTGATGATGTGCTGTTCTATTCCTGCTACAAGGACAGCAAGGGAAATGTTTTTCTCGGCACGCGCGGGCACGGACTTTTTGTCTTTCGCCCCTCTTCCCACAAGATAGAGCCTGTGACATTCCAGTCAGACCAAATAGACCTGATGACAGCCAAGGTGGCGTGTGTCACCGAGGACAGGCAGCACAACCTGTGGATTGGTTGTCTGCAGAGAGGCTTGGTGATGATACCCTATGACCGTCCGCAGTTTCACTCGCTGAACCTTTCCGAGCGGCATCTCCGTGTTGGCACCACGGTGTCGTCCGTCTGTGAGGGGGACGATGGCATGGTTTGGTGCGCTGTGCAGGGCAACGGCATTTATGGGCTGAGTTTCAATGGCGATGTGGTGGCCCATCCCTCGTGCCCCAAGGATATAGAGTTTCTCTACCGGGATATGAATAAAAACTATTGGGTGGGCACCGACAACGCCCTGTTTAGCTATAACCCGGCTACCGGCAGCTCGGAAAAGGTGTTCACCTATGACTGTAACCGGTTTAACACCATGACGGCCGACCGCTACGGCAACCTGTATGTCAGCACTTTTGCCCGCGGACTGTGTGTGCGCAGTGCCGCCACCGGGAAGTGGACCAATTACAATTTTAAAAAACGTGACAGCAAGCACGGCTACCTGTGCAACAACTGGGTGCTGGCACTGATGCCCGACAGCCGTGGAATGGTGTGGATTGCCACCTCGTCGGGCGTGCAGGCCTTTGACCCGCGCACGGCCAGTTTCCAGCCGCTTGGGTGGCACAAGCAGTTAGAGGGCGTGATGTGCCTGTCTCTCTGTGAGACCAGGTCGGGCGACATACTCATAGGTACCGATCACGGACTCTATGTTTACAGTCGCAAGACGCGCAAGGTGGCACCTTTTGCGGGTGCTGAGCAGCTGGCGGGCAAGATTGTGGCCTACATTGTGCAAGACCGTAAGGGTGACATCTGGTGCGCTACCTCGTATGGCATCTGGCAGTGGCAGAGCGACAAGCGGCGCTTTGTATGTCATGTTCGGGGCAATGGCCTTGTGCAGAAAGAGTATGTCAACTGTGTGGGGCTGCACATGGCCGATGGCCGGATTTGCTTTGCCACCAGTGACGGCATTGTCACTTTCCGTCCCGACGAGGTGCGCAAATGCAACAACCATACCGATGAGCTGCAGCTTACCTCCCTGATGATTGGAGGGGCGAAAGTGAACAGTGCGACCCTGTCCGACGGCAGGCGCATTACCGATACCGATGTGATGAACTCCAAACATTTCGAGGTGTCGTTCTCAGACAATTCCCTGACCCTTCATTTCTCGCAGCTGAACTTCGTCAATCCGGAGAATGTGGTGATCAGTTACCGTGTCAACGGTGCCAGGACATGGACTTACAACCAGGCTGGAGACAATACCATCACGCTCAGTCACTTGCCTCCTGGCTCCTACCGGCTTGAGGTGCGCGCCTTTGCCAATGGCGCGTTTTCGCGCGTAAAGGCCTTTACCATCACGGTGCTGCCGCCGTGGTACCGCTCCACCTATGCCATCCTTATTTATGTACTGATTGCCTTGGTTGTCATCGGTGGCGGTGTGTACTTCTACCTGCGCCGCAAGCGCGCCCAGCTTGACGAGGAGAAGATGAAGTTTCTCATCAATGCCACGCACGACATCCGCTCCCCGCTTACCCTCATCATCAGCCCGTTGCGCAAGCTGATGAACAGCAACCTCGGAGAGAATGCCCAGACGGAGCTGGCCACGATTGAGCGCAACGCCAAGCGCATCCTCGCCTTGGTGAACCAGATTCTTGACATGCGCAAGATAGACAAGCAGCAGATGCACCTTGTCTGCCGGGAGACCGACCTGGTGCAGTTTGTCAACGGTGTGTGCAAGATGTATGAGTATAATGCCAAGGAGCGTGGCATCACTTTCCATTTCAACCACAAGATGGGCAAACTGAAGGTGTGGATAGACACGGTGAACTTTGACAAGGTGGTGTCAAACTTGCTCTCCAATGCGTTCAAATACACTGCTGACGGTGGCAAGATTGATGTGGACATCATGAATGAGGATGACCGCTGGGCCGTAATTCAGGTGAAAGACACTGGCATTGGCTTGGGCGAGGATGCCGGCAAGCGTATTTTTGACCGCTTCTACCAGGGCAAGAGTGGACGCGACAGCAAGACGGCCGGCACAGGCATTGGCTTGAACCTCTGCAAGATGATAGTAGACATGCACCACGGAGAGATATCGGCCGGAAACCGTGAGGACGGTGTCCGTGGAAGTGTGTTCACCGTGAAGGTGCCTCTCGGCACGGCCCATCTCGCCAAGGAGGAGATGGATCAGACCCCTGAGCCTCTGCCCGCCAAGAACCCGCAGGTGAAGAAGGTGGGCACCAAGCGGTCCTACCGAGTGATGGTTGTTGACGATGACGAAGAACTGGCCCGCTATATAAGCAGCGAACTGTCTCGCTATTACCGCTTCACCGTGTGCAGCAACGGCCGCGAAGCCATCAAGGAATTGCTCTGCAACGACTATGACGTTGTGGTAAGTGATGTGATGATGCCCGAGATGGACGGCTTCAGTCTGCTGCGGCTGATCAAGACCAATGTGCGGCTCAACCATATCCCTGTGATTATGCTCACCTCTAAAAACGATGTGGTTAACCGCTTGGAGGGCCTGGGGCGCGGTGCCGATGCCTATATGTCTAAGCCTTTTGACATTCAAGAGTTGCATCTCATGATTGAGAACCAGATGAACAACATCCTCTTGCTCAAGGGCAAGTTCTCCGGGGCGCAGCAAGGAAAGGACAAGGTAGCCCCTGTCACTGTCAAGGGGAATGATGATGCGCTGATGGAGCGCATCATGAAATCCATTAACAAGAACTTTGCCAACAGCGACTTCAATGTGGACATGCTTACCGAGGAGGTGGGAATCAGCCGCGCGCAGCTGCACCGCAAGATGAAAGAGATGACCGGAATCCCGGCCAGCGAGTTCCTTCGCAACATCCGCCTGGAGCAGGCTGCCCGGCTGCTCAAGGAGCAAAAGGTCAATGTCACGCAGGTGGCTTATAGCGTGGGTTTCAGCAACCTGGCCCATTTCTCCACCATCTTCCGCCGCCATTTCGGTGTGTCGCCCACTGAGTTTGCCGAGCGAAGCCAGAAGGAACAGCAGCAGGACGAGGCCCCGGAGCCTTCAGATGGGCGTGGTGCCGAGTGATGAGTTGCGTGTCTTTGGCAATAATTGCGAATTCTGGACAGCCTAAGACAAAAAGATAATCATCGTAGACAAATAGAAAAGCATTTCTTTATGGGATATGTTACTTTTGTCGCCATGAAAAAGACCGTATCTCTTCTTATACTTCTGTGGGCTGCACTGTCAGTGTGGGCCGATGATGGCAGCTTGTTATGGCTCAGACAACAACCCACAGGCAGAGCCAAGGTGTCAGCGCCGAAGGCCGGTGCTTGTGTGTCCATGGCGCGCCTTGAGCTAACCAACTATTTCAAGGGCCGTAAGGCTGAACTAGTCCTTGACCGTTCGATGGCTGACAATGATGGCTTCCGGGTGACCGAGGGCAGGGGTGGGGTGACGATTGCCGCCCGCCGTCCGGCCGGACTCCTTTATGGCGCTTATGAGGTGTTGCGCCGCCAGCAGCTCGGGATGCCGCTGGCCACGGTGTCCTCGCCGGTGTTTGGCCTGCGCCTGCTTAACCATTGGGACAATCTTGATGGCAGCATTGAGCGCGGCTACGCTGGAAAGAGCGTGTGGAAATGGGAGGTGATGACCAACACATCGACCACCAACCGCCGCCAGCTGTCCGGTGCCCAGGCGCAGCTCATGGACCGCATTGTGATGTACGCCAGGGCCAACGCCTCGCTGGGTATCAACGGAACGGTGCTGAACAACGTGAATGCATCGCCGCAGATGCTGTCGGCCAAGTATCTTCAAAAGGTGAAGTGGATGGCGGATGTTCTCCGCCCTTATGGTCTGAAAGTGTTTCTTTCTGTCAATTTTGCTTCGCCGATGGGCCTTGGCAAACTTTCTACAGCCGACCCGCTCGACCCGCAGGTGGCTGCATGGTGGAGCAGCAAGGCCGCTGAAATCTACAGGCTGATACCCGACTTTGGCGGCTTTCTGGTGAAAGCCAATTCCGAGGGGCAGCCCGGTCCCGGAGACTATCACCGCTCTCATGCCGACGGTGCCAACATACTGGCCGATGCCCTTGCCCCATTTGGCGGCACTGTGGTGTGGCGCTCGTTTGTCTATGGTGCCAACCACAAGGGCGAGGACCGCGTCAAACAGGCCGTGAGCGAGTTCAAGCCCTGTGACGGGCAGTTCCGCAGCAATGTGATTCTCCAGTCAAAGAACGGCCCGCTGGACTTCCAGCCCCGGGAGCCTTATGCCCCTATCTTCGACCAGATGAAGCGCACGCCGCAGATGGCCGAACTGCAAATCACACAGGAGTATCTCGGTCAGTCATGCCATTTGGTTTACCTTGCGCCCATGTGGACGGAGTTCTTCTCGTTTGTCGAACCTCGCAAGCTGCTTGGCATTGCCGGTGTGGCGAACATTGGCGATGACGCTAATTGGTGTGGGCATCATTTTTCTCAGGCCAACTGGTATGCTTTCGGGCGGCTGGCGTGGAATCCGCAGCTGTCTCCGGAGCAGATTGCTCGCGAATGGCTCCGTCTCACGTTTACTGACAACAGCGACTTTGTTGACACCATGGCCGGCGTGATGATGCGCAGCCGCGAGGCTTGTGTCAACTATATGATGCCCCTCGGACTGCATCATATCTTCAAGTTTGACCACCACTATGGGCCGGAACCCGATGGCTTCAAGGCCGACTATCCGCTAGAGTGGTGCCCCGTTTACTACCACAAGGCCGACAGCCTGGGCGTTGGTTTCGACCGCACGGCCGCCACGGGCACAAACGCCACAGGCCAGTACCGCGAGCCTTACGCTTCCCTCTATGAACATATTGAGACCTGTCCGGAGGAGTATCTGCTGTGGTTTCACCATGTGCCCTGGAACCACCGCATGAAAAACGGCCATACCCTGTGGCAGACCCTCTGCATGAAATATCAGGAGGGTGTCGATGAGGTTGACCGCACTGTGGTGACCTGGAACAGAATGCGTCCTTACGTAGACGGTCGGCGCTGGCAGGAAGTGGCCGGACGTCTTGACCACCAGGCCGCCAACGCGCGCGAGTGGCGTGACGTGTGCCTTACCTATTTTGAGACTTTTGCCAAGTTCAACAAGTAGGCCGGCACCCATGGCCGCTTGTATGAAAGTAACGGTACAAGCCTTTTTCCCAGACAAAATAACTAAAAACCTTATAGCGATGACCAATTTTTTTGATCTGTTGCGGCCACGCCTGTCTAAATGGAGCGTGGCGCTTGCCGCAACCCTGTTGCTTGCCACAGCCGTTGAGGCCAAGGTGTGGATGCCAAAGATGTTCCAGTCGGGCATGGTGCTCCAGCGCGGCAAGACAGTCCCTGTGTGGGGCACAGCCGACAAGGGCGAGCAAGTGACCGTTATCTTTAAGAAAAAGAAATATGTGACCACAGCCGGCACTGACGGACGCTGGCGTGTCAGTCTCCCGGCCATGAAGGCCGGCGGGCCGTTTGTCATGCAAGTGAACAATCAAACCCTCAGCGATGTGATGGTGGGTGACGTGTGGCTGTGCAGCGGACAGTCAAACATTGATATTACTGTCGAGCGTGTCTATCCCCAGTACCCTCGTGAGATTGACACCTATTCTAACCCGGACATCCGCCTCTTCAGGGTGCAGACAATGACCAACACGCACGGGCACAGTGCTGATGTAAAGGCCACAGACTGGAAAAAGTTGGACAAGGGCAATGCTTGGCAGTTTTCTGCCGTGGGCTATTTTCTGGCCAAAAGGATGTATGAGCAGACCGGCGTGCCGCAGGGTGTCATTTGCAACAGTCTTGGCGGAACACCCATCGAGGCCTGGATTGAGGCCGATTCCTTGGAACGCGATTTCCCCAAGTATGTCCGGCAGACCCAGTTCTATCAGGATGACGACATGGTGGCTGCATGGACAAGGGCCAACCAGATGAGCAACGACCGTTGGAACAAGCTGCTTGATGGCACCGACCCGGGACTGAAAGGGCACTGGGCTGCGGCCGACTTTGACGACCGCGGGTGGCGCAGTGTGAACCAGTATGGCAACCTTGTGCCCGATTACAATTATGTCGGGTCGCTCTGGCTGCGCCAGCACGTCCATGTTGATGCTGCCCACGCAGGCAAGCCGGCGAGGCTGCTCTTGGGCACGCTCTACGACATGGACTACACTTTTGTCAATGGCCGCGAGGTGGGGCGCACCTATTACCAGTATCCCCCACGACGCTATCAGATTCCCGACGGACTGCTCCGTGAGGGTGACAATGTGATAACCGTCCGCTTTGTCAACAAGTCGGGCCGTCCGCATTTCATCAAGGAGAAGCCTTATCAGCTGATTTTCGGCCCCGGAGACACCGTCAAGCTTGGCGAGCAGTGGCTTGTCTCTGAGGGTATGCGCATGCCGTCGTGCCCTAGCGGAGGTGCAAGCGTCCAAAATCTTCCCTCCACCTTGTACAATGCCATGCTCTATCCCCTCGCGCCCTATTCGCTGGCCGGTGTGGTGTGGTATCAGGGTGAGTCTAACACAGGTCGGGCCGGCGAGTATGCTCCTTTGCTCCGCTTGCTGATGAACAACTGGCGCACCGTGTTCGAGCAGCCAGGCTTGCCTTTTGCCATTGTGCAGCTGGCCAACTTCATGCAGCCTTCCAGCAAGCCGCAGAACAGCCAGTGGGCGCAGCTCAGGGAGGCGCAGCGCACCGTGGCCGCCAGCGACAAGAATGCCGAACTGGTGGTGGCCATCGACTTGGGCGAGACAGTGGACATCCATCCGTTGCGAAAAAAGGAGGTGGCCGACCGCGCCGCTGCCGCTTTCAGCCGTATGGTCTTTGGCAAAAAAGTCACGCTCAGTCCGTCTGTGGTCAGCTCGGTGGTTAGGGACGGTGCCATGGTGCTCACGTTTGACCAGCCGTTGCGCCCCGGCAAGCTCCACGAGTTTGAACTGGCTGGGGCCGATGGACGCTATCGCAACGCTGATGCCGTGGCCAGCGGGCGCACGGTTACTGTGGAATGCAGCCAGGTGAAGTCGCCGGTAAGCGTGCGCTATGCCTGGAAAGACAATCCCATCAAGGCCGACTGCTATGGCGTGAACGGATGGCCAGCCAGTCCGTTTGAACGCCAATAAAGCCCTCATTTCGCCAGGTTGTAGACAAATAGAAAAATGTATGAGACATGACGAAAACTGGCGTTTGGCAATAAAGTCTATCTTTGCAGACAGCAACCATATGGAAAATCATTTTATTCAATAAACTATCGTATAACCTAAAATTATCAATTATGAAGAAAAACCTATTACTTGTATGTGGGCTGTTCTTTGGATTGGCAGGAACGGTGAGCGCGCAGAAGACCATCCTCTTTGAGGACTTCGAGGGTGCCATCCCTGAAAAACAAGACTCCACAAAGTTAGGATGGTATGGTTTCTACAACACTCCCGAGTTCGACGAGCGCAACCTCTCCACGGAATATGCTTGGTCGGGCTCGCAGTCGTTACATTTCTACAATGACATCACGAGTGAGTGCGAGGACCAGAACTGGATGCGTGCCGTGAAATTCCGCAACCTTCCCCTGAAGGAAAACACCTCCTACCGCGTGTCTTTCTATCTGCAAGGCACCAACAGCTATACTGTCGATGGCACCACCGAAAAGAAGACCAAGGCCCGTGTGGCTCTGATGCAGGGACAGGAGTATGGTGACATAGCGCTGATTACCGCCGACAGCACCCAGCAGACTTACGACCTCTCTTACTTCCAGGAGGAGGACAAGGGCTTCAAAAAGTACACCATGATGTTCTTCTATGCCAACCAGGCGCTCCAGCAGGAGTATTACAAGAACCACCCCGGCAGCTTGGAGGGCGGACTGATCGAGAAGTTCTTCCTCACCATTAATATGATGAACCCCGGTGACTTCTATATTGATGATGTAAAGGTAGAGGAGGGCGCCGAGATTGCTGGCATTTCCTATAACTGTGACGTGCTCAAGGTTGACTTCGGCTATGATGTCAATGTAAAAGAACTTGTTCCCGAAGGCAAGGAGCGCGCGCTGCTTCCCAACGACTGTGTGACCGTTGGTCTGGCTGATGGCAGCAAGACTTACGAGGTTCTCAGTGTCGAGGCTTGGAAGGATGGCAGCTTCTACATCTTCCTTGGTGACGAGTATCCCGAAGAAGAGGATGCTGCCAATCTGGTAGTTACATTCAAGAACCCGACGGATGAGGCTTACCGCGTGAAGTACACAAGCACCCGCCGTCCTTATTCTACCACCGAGGACACCTCTGTCAAGGATTTCACCGAGAAAGGGCTGACCTATGACTCTAACATCTCTGAGGTTTACTCCTATGCTCACAAGGTTCCTACCCTGATGTCCGCCGTTCCCGAGGACGGCTCGTTCGACCTGCCTGCAGACACCAAGAGCTTCACGATGACCTTCGACAAGAAGGTGAACACTGCAGAGGCTACTGCCAAGCTGGTTGACGAGAGCGGAAAGGCCGAGGCACTGACCGTCGGCCCCGAGGAGATGGCCGAGGTAGTCACGCTGACCCGCACCGCCACCACATCCCTCTCCGGCGAGTACAAGCTGGTGATCAGCAATGTGCTGCCAGAGGTTGATGCCTATGACGAACCCGGCGAGTACACTGTGACCCTGAACTTCGGCGCAAGCTCTGCCGACCCCTCAGATGTGGCCAAGGTGCTCTGGACTGACAGCTTCTCGGTGTCAGGCTCCAACAAGATTCCCGCAGGATGGGTGATTAACGCTGCCAACAGTGAGATTTTGCCAGGCGATTATTATAACGGACCCCGCGTGTTCGATGGCTTCAGCGGCGACCTCACTCACGCGCTCTACTACCGTATGGGTTACACCCAGTATGGTGCTGTTCCCGATGACAATGTTCATGTGATTACGCTTGAGGCTGGCAAGAAATACCAGATCAGCTTCAACGCTTTTGCCTGGAAGGGCACGCCCTACGGACGCTTCCAGGTGCTGGATGCATCCGACAATGCGGTTTACACTGCCGACTTCCAGAACGTGGCCAACCCCAATGGTGACGGTGCCAAGGGCAATGTGGCTGTTGGTGCCCAGACGCACACTGTCAAGGTGGAGGCCACAGGCAACTACAAGCTCCGCTGGATGACGCTGAAGGCAGAGGGCGGCGAGATGGATACAGAAAACTGGACTGAGGCGCTGTTGGGCAATGTCAAGTTGCAGTATGTGCCCAACACTGCCGGTGCAATCTACAAGCAGCAGCTTGCCGATGCGCTCGCCGCAGCCAAGAACACCCTGAACAACAATACTGGCCTCCGCTATGCCGGTGCCGCCTACGATGCGCTTGATGCCGCCATCAAGGCTTATGACGGCAAGGCCTATACCGCTCCTTCTGCATACGAGGCTGCTGTGAAGGCACTGAACGATGCCGCCCTGGCCATGACCAATCACCGCACACTCTGTGACACTTACGACGGCAAACCAGCCGCTGCCTATGAGCAGGTGGTGAAGTTCCGCAACAGCAAGTTTGCTGCAGCTGACTACTACAAGGCTTTGGTAGAGGCTGCCAACAAGTATGTGCTTGACATCCAGCCCGACCAGAACCTGAACGACAGCATCGCCAAGATTGACACGCTGATGCTTGACAGCCAGCTTGAGGAGGCTATCGCATTGCTTGACAAGACCACCAACATGGTGAAGAGTATGTGTACGACACTTGATGTTGATGCCGCCACTGGCATGCACAAGGCCAGCCAGACCACCAGCACCACCGGTGTGGCCGCACTGACCGCCCGCCACATCTACCTGGCAGACGCCCTGGCAGACCTGAACAAGAAGACCGGCAAGGAGGAGTACACCGAGTTCATCGAGCAGGCCAACAACCTTCTCACCGACAACGATGACGTTGCCGAGACACTGAAGAGTGCCGTATGGCACAAGGTTTACTCCACACTGGCCGACCCGTCGAACACCCTCTTCGCCGAGAAACTTGATTCGGTCACCATGGAGAACTACCGTGACTCCATCAACATGACCGGCTTCCTCAAGAACCCGAACACCTACCTCACCGCTACCGGCAAGTATGAAGGCAATGCTGGCGTGGTTCCCGGATGGATTATTACTGATAAGAATGACGGTTATGAGGTTGCTACCACCACTGGCTGGTCAAATGTCATCAACGAGACCTGTCCCTACGCTGACGGTATGATCTCTTGCTGGACGCGCGGCTTCGTGGCGCAGCAGACCGTCACCGGCCTTCCCGCAGGCGTTTACAGTGTGGTGATTGGATTCGGCGAGCGCCAGAGCGATGTCTCCTCGCTTGAGGGCATCAACGCCTTTGTGGCCCAGGGCGCAGACACCGTGCGTGTCCAGGCTCCGATTATCGGCCAGACTTTCCCCTACGGCAACATGTACATGGGTACCTATACCGTGACCGACGGCACACTGACCCTTGGTGTCGAGACAACCAGTAACGCTCACGTGTTCTTCAACAACGCTGAGATTTACATGCTGAATGCAGCTCCCGGCTACAACTATGCCACAGGTATCAACGGCGTGGCCGAGGACAGCAAGGCTGAGGTAGTCCGCGTTGAGTTCTACGACATGAACGGTCGCCGTGTGAATGGCAACCTCAATGGACTGGGCATCAAGAAAGAGGTGCTCGCCAACGGTAAGGTTGTTGTGAAGAAAATACTGAAATAATCAAGGTGACACAGGGGGGAGCGTCACTCTCCTGACATCTGACAGTCCTTTATCAACCGGGCTGGAATGCAAGCACATTCCGGCCCGGTTAGCTTTTCACGTCTGTCGTCACTGTTGACAGGTGCGTGATTTCTTGCCATTGTCCTCGTATGTTACAGATATGCAAACATCCGAAACATACGGAAAAATTCATGCTGCCTTTGTTTAAGGCTTATTCACTACCTTTGCATAACTGTTAGTGCCACATTGGCTGCTGGCAAGGCTGATTATTCATTCTAATTTCCAATAACTATGAGACGTAAACTCTTGACTGTGATGCTGGCCTTTTGGGCACTATGCGCCCAGTGCGCCACGATTGTCAACCCTATGCTGTGGGCCGATGTGCCCGATCCCGATGTCATCCGCGTGGGCAACTACTATTACATGGTGTCCACCACGATGCACCTCATGCCCGGGGCGCCGGTGATGCGCTCCACCGACTTGGCCCATTGGGAAACCGTGAGCTACCTGTTCGACCGCCTCACGGACTCGCCCAAGTACGACATGAACGGGGGCACCGTGTATGGCCGTGGCCAGTGGGCCACCTCACTCCGATACCACAAGGGTGTGTTCTACGCCCTTTTTGCGCCCAACGACAGTCCCGGAGGTGAAACATACATCTATAAGACAACCGACCCGGCGAAGGGATGGACGCTGCATTCGCGGCTTCCGCATTTCCATGATGCCTCGCTCTTCTTTGACGACGACGACCGTGTGTATGTGTTCAGCGGAACGGGACGGCTGCAGGAACTCAACGCCGAACTCACCGGCCTCAAGCCCGGCGGCGTCGACATGACGGTGGTGCGCAACGACGATGTGGACAACGGACTGCTGGAAGGCAGCAGGGTGGTGAAGCACAACGGCAAGTACTATTTGCTGATGATTTCCTGGCCGCGTGGCGGAAAGCGTTGCCAGCTGTGCTACCGGGCCGACAAGATCACGGGCCCTTACGTGAAGAAGAAAATCCTTGAGGACAACTTTGCCGGATTCCCCTACGTGGGCCAGGGCACCATTGTCGACGGTGCCGACGGCAAGTGGTATGGTGTCATCTTCCAAGACCGTGGCGCCGTGGGGCGTGTGCTCACGCTGATGCCATGCCGCTGGGTGGATGGCTGGCCGATGCTGGGCGACAGCGAAGGCCGTGTTCCGCTTGTGATGGCCACTCCGGCATCGCAGGTAGATGGAGCACCCATCAATCCCTCAGGCTCGCTGGTGCACAGTGACGACTTCTCGTCTGTAAAGCTGGGCATGCAGTGGCAGTGGAACCACAACCCCGTTGACGGTGCGTGGTCGCTCACCGAGCGTCCCGGCTACCTGCGGCTGCACACCTCCAGGGTGGTGAAAAGCATCTTCGAGGCTCCGAACACCATCAGCCAGCGCATGGAGGGCCCGCGGTGTACGGCCTCGGTCAGCATAGACATTACCAACATGAAAGACGGTGACCGCGCGGGCTTCGCCGCGTTCAACGGTCATTCGGGGCTGCTCACCGTCGGCCGTGACGGCAAGAAAACCTGGCTGGCCATGTCTGTCGCTGTGGTTGACCTTGACGACAAAAGCAAGGCCATCAAAAAGGTTGACGAGCAGGAATTGGAGCGCGTGAGCATTGCGTCCAGCTCGGTTTACCTGCGCATTGACGGCGATTTCACCCTTGGCAAGGACTCCGCCACCTTTTATTACAGTACAGGAGGCGATGACTGGACAGCCATCGGCCGTCCGTTCAAGATGCAGTTTGACTACCGCAAGCTGTTCATGGGCACACGCTATGCCATCTTTAACTACGCCACCAAGAAGGCCGGGGGCTACATAGATGTGGACGAGTTCAAGTATTTCTGCTTCCCCAAGGGCGACAGCCGGCAGGAGAATGCGTATGTCCTAAAGCACACTGTGGCCGCGCAGACCAACGAACCGGGCAACGACTACCCCAGGCTTGACAGCGACGGGCGAGCCTATTTCCGGCTGCGTGCCCCGGAGGCCCAGAGGGTGCAGGTTGACATCTGCGGAAAGAAGTACGACATGAACCGTGATATCTCTGGTGTGTGGACTTGCAGCACAGATCCGCTTGTGCCCGGTTTCCATTACTATTTCCTGCTGGTAGACGGCGTTTCTGTTGTCGACCCTGCCACCGACACTTTCTTCGGGTGCAACCGCCAGGCCGGTGGCATCGAGGTGCCCGAGGGGCGCGAGGGAGACTACTACCGCCCTCAGCCCGGAGTGGCCAAGGGACAGGTCCGTTCCGTGCAGTACTTCAGCCAGGCGAGTGGCACGTGGCGCCGTGCCATGGTTTACACCCCGGCTGAATACGAAACCAGCGGGAAGAAAACCTACCCGGTGCTCTATCTGCAGCATGGCATGGGCGAGGATGAAACCGGCTGGAGCAAGCAGGGCATGATGCAGAACATCATGGACAACCAGATTGCCAGTGGCCAGTGCGTGCCAATGATTGTGGTGATGGAGAGTGGTGACATCAAGGCCCCCTTCACCGTGAGACCGGGGCAGACCTCGGCTGAGGCCCACCGTCAGTATGGCGCATCGTTCTATGGCGTGATGCTCAACGACCTGATGCCGATGATTGAGCGCACGTTCCGCTGCAAGACCGACCGCGACCACAGGGCCATGGCCGGACTGTCGTGGGGTGGCTACCAGACCTTGAACGTCACCTTGCCCCATTTGGACAAGTTCTCCTATATCGGCACCTTTAGCGGCGCGCTCTTTGCCCTTGACGTGAAGAATTGCTTTGACGGCGTGTTTGCCAAGTCGGATGCATTCAACAAGAAAGTCCACTATCTCTTTATGGGCTGTGGCAGCGAAGAGAATTTCGGAACGGGAAAAACCGTGTCCACACTCCGCGAAATGGGTGTCAACGTTGACTATTTCGTGTCACACGGCACACACCATGAATGGCTCACCTGGCGCCGCTGCCTCAATGCGTTCATCCCCCACTTGTTCAAGGCCGACACCCGGACTGACGGGCAGAAGGCTGCCGCCAAGGCAAAGAAAAGAAAAAGAACAACATGAAGTGAAACCCATGGCAGGCACTTGCAACGGCTGTGAGTGCCTGCCTTTAGCTGTCAGACCGCAACAGACAGCTGCCTGTGGCGAAGCCCCTAATGACCGATTTGGCTTTAACATAACATAAAACAAAATAACCGATGAAGAAAGGAATCTTATCCCTCCTGGTTCTGGGCGCGATGTCTGCGTCCGCCCAGAACCCTATTGTGCAAACCCTCTACTCAAGTGATCCTGCGCCAATGGTCCATGGCGACCGGATGTATGTGTACACAGGGCACGACGAGGCCGGTGCCGACTTCTTCTGGATGTACGAGTGGCGGCTCTACTCCAGCAGCGACATGGTGAACTGGACTGACCACGGCGTGCCCCTCTCGCTGGGCGACTTCAAGTGGGCCGACGACCGTGCCTGGGCGGCCCAGTGCATCGAGCGCAACGGCAAGTTCTACTGGTACATCTGCGCCCACTCCAAAATCACCAACGGCATGGCCATTGGCGTGGCCGTGGCCGACAAACCCACCGGCCCTTTTAAGGATGCCATCGGAAAGCCGCTTTTCGACAATGGCAGCTGGGACAACATCGACCCCACTGTGCTGATAGACGATGACGGGCAGGCCTATATCCTCTGGGGAAATCCCAATATCTACTATGCCAAACTGAAAAGGGACATGGTCTCTCTCGATGGCGGGGTGAAACAGCTGGAGCAGACTGTCGAGGGCTTTGGCGCGCCCGGAATCAAGCAGCGTGACAAAAATGTAAAGTATGCCGACTGCTATACCGAGGGTCCCTGGCTGAGCAAGCGCAACGGCAAGTACCAGCTGCTCTATGCCGCTGGCGGCATTCCCGAGCACCTGGCCTATTCGGAGGCCGACCGCATTGACGGCCCCTGGCGTTACAAGGGCATCTTGATGCCAGAGGGCAACACCAAGTCGTTCACCAACCACTGCGGCGTGGCCGATTTCAAGGGCCGCTCCTATCTGTTTTACCACACGGGCAAACTGCCCGGAGGGGGTGGCTTCGGCCGCAGCACAGCCGTGGAGGAGTTCAAGTACAATGCCGATGGCACATTTCCACTGATCCGTCCCACTGACGAGGGTGTGAAGCCCGTCGGAACGCTCAACCCCTACCAGCGTGTGGAGGGTGAGACCATGGCATTCTCAAAGGGCATCACCACCGAGACCAACGACAAGGTGGGAGTCTATGTCGCCGACATTCACAATGGGGACTGGCTCAAGCTGCAGACTGTCGACTTTGGACAGCAGGGACCAAAGGCTTTCCAGATGCGCGCCGCTTCGGCACTGCTTGGCGGAAAGGTGGAACTTCGTGCCGACAGTCTCGGCGGCGCGCTCATTGCGACATTTGACATTCCGCACACCGGCGGCTGGGAACAGTGGAAAACGTTTAAGGCCGTGGCCAAAGCCCGTGTCACCGGCGTGCACGACCTCTATCTTGTGTTCCGTGGCTACAAGGGCCGCAAGTTGATGAACATTGACTGGTGGAAAGCTGAGTGACTTTCCCCCCCCTCCCAAGCCGGCCATTTGTCAGGCTTGGGGGGATAACAATGCGATTTGGGCTCAAATCGCATTTATGTTTTCTTGGTTCACAAAAAAAACGGTAACTTTGTGGAATCACTTGTAATTTAATCTGTTTAAGTAAAATATGAAAAAGACATTGTTTGCATTCGCGCTGCTTTCGCTGCCCTTGGCCGCGGAGGCTGCGGGGAAAAGGGTGGCCAGTCCCGACGGAAAGCTGGTGGTGACGGTCGACCTCAACGGCCAGGGACAGCCTGTCTATGCCGTGAACTATGACGGTGTACAGGCCGTGAACACCTCTGTCTTGGGCATCGAGACCAACGTGACCGACATGACAGCCGGGCTGACGCTGGCCGGTACTGACGAACGGCTGGTGAAAGACAGCTATTCGCTGTCAACCATCAAGCAGCGCCATGTTGACTATGAGGCCAACGAGCTGGTATGCCATTATGCAAAGGGCGGCAAGGCTGTGATGGACATTGAGTTTCGTGTGAGCAACCGTGATGTGGCTTACCGCTACCGTCTGTTGCCCCAAGGCACTACACTGTGCTGTGTGGTGAAGCGCGAGGTGTCCACCTTCCAGCTTGCCTCTGGCACCACGACCTTCCTTTGTCCGCAGTCCAAGCCGATGACCGGCTTCGCACGCACGGCACCCAGTTACGAGACCAACTACACCCTTGACGAGCCGGCGGGCAAGAATGGCTGGGGCATGGGCTACACCTTCCCCTGCCTGTTCAAGTCGGGGGCATTGTGGCTGTTGGTCAGTGAGACCGGTGTCGATGGCAACTACTGTGCCTCACGGCTGGTGGGCGCTCCCTCCAGTGGTGGCGGCTCGGTCTATTCGTTCGCTTTCCCCATGGCTGCTGAATGTAACGGCTGGGGCAGTGTTGAGCCGGCAGTGGCCCTTCCGGCCGCCACGCCTTGGCGCACGCTTACCGTTGGCCCCTCGCTCAAGAACATTGTGGAGACCACCGTGCCCTTCGACCTTGTGCAGCCCAAGTACAAGGCCTCACACAACTATGAATCCGGCAAGGGCACCTGGAGCTGGATTATCGGCATGGATGGCAGCTGCAATTTCAACGAGCAGAAGCGCTATGTCGACTTTGCCGCAGCCCTGGGCTACCGGTCGGTGCTTGTTGACGCGCTCTGGGACACGCAGATTGGCTATTCCAGGATGGAGGAGCTTGCCCGCTATGCCAAGTCAAAGGGCGTGGGGCTGTTCCTCTGGTACAACTCCAACGGCCACTGGAACGATGCGCCCCAGGGACCGCGCCACCGGATGGACCGTGTGGGCCCGCGCCGGCAGGAGATGGCCTGGATGCAGCGCACAGGCATCCTTGGCATCAAGGTTGACTTCTTTGGCGGTGACAAGCAGAACATGATGCAGCTGTACGAGGACATCCTCACCGATGCCAACGACTTCGGCTTGCAGGTTATCTTCCATGGGTGCACCCTGCCGCGTGGCTGGGAACGCATGTATCCCAACTTCGTGGCCGGCGAGGCTGTGCTGGCCAGCGAGAACCTGCATTTCTCGCAGGACATGTGCAACAACGAGGCAAGGAATGGCTGCATCCATCCCTTTGTGCGCAACACCGTGGGCAGCATGGATTTTGGCGGCTCAACGCTGAACAGATATTATAGTGGCAACAACAAGTCGGGCTCGCGCCGCGTCACCTCCGATGTGTACGCCCTGGCTACGGCAGTGCTGTTCCAAAGTTCGGTGCAGCACTTCGCCATGGCGCCCAACAACCTGACCGACGCTCCCGGGTGGGCCGTTGACTTTATGAAGCGGGTGCCCACCACATGGGACGAGGTGCGCTATGTCGACGGCTATCCCGGCCGTTTCGCCATCCTGGCCCGCAGCCATGGCGGCACATGGTATGTTGCAGGCATCAACGCCCAGGACAAGGCTGTCGAGACCACTATCACCCTGCCGGGCGCTCCGGCCAGAAAACTGGTGACGGTCTATGCCGACAGTGACAGGCTGGAGGGCGGCGTGCAGCAGGTGAAGACCGACAAGAAGGGCCGCCTGAAGGTACGCATCCCCAAGAACGGCGGCCTGGTTGTGACATTCTGAGCCTTGCCGGGCGGGGAATGAAACCTGAAAAACAAAGTCCCCTAAGTCAAAAGAAGAAATTCTAAATTCAGCAGATTGAGATGAAACATTTATGGTTATCCCTTTCCCTGGCACTGACCGCACTTGTGCCGGGCGTGGCCGGCGCCGTTCGGCCGGATGGCAACACCGGGCGTGGCACGTCCTCGTGGACAGCCGACAACGGCAATGGCACGTACACCAACCCTCTGTTCTATGACGAGTTCTCCGACCCTGACATCATTCGTGTAGGCGAGGACTTCTATCTTGCCGGAACCACCATGCACTGTCTGCCAGGAGTGGTGGTGCTCCATTCCAAGGACTTGGTCAACTGGGAGTTCTGCAGCTATGCCATGAAGGACTTTTTCGGGATGGGCGACGAGTTCCGCCTGGAGAATGGCAAGGAGGCCTACGGCCAGGGCATCTGGGCTCCATGCATCCGTTATCATAAAGGAAAGTTCTACATTTTCAGCAACATCAACGGCCATGGCATGCAGGTGTTCATCGCCGACAAGGCCGAGGGGCCTTGGAAGCACATCAACATGAGGGGCAACATCTACGACCTCTCGGTGCTGTTTGACGACGACGGAAAGATTTATGCCATCCATAAGTATGGCGCTGTCCACCTCACCGAAATCAAGCCCGACTTCAGTGGCTTTGTCGAGGGAAGCGACCGCGTGATTATTCCCGAGGGCAACGCCATGGGTGAGGGGCACCACGCTTACAAAATCAATGGCAAGTACTATATTCTCAGTGCCGACTACTCCCCGATGGGGCGTATGCAGTGCGCCCGCGCCGACAGGATTGAGGGCCCCTACGAGACCCGCACCATCTCGATGATGGAGACTTTTGGCACCCCAATAGGCCGGCTGGTGAAAAACGTGGGTCTTGGCAGCAAGCTGCCCGCTCCGGGCTTTAAGTTCAACCTGTCGCAGGGTGGCGGCAACTATATGGGCTGCGCCACCATTCACCAGGGTGGCATTGTCGACCTGCCCAACGGCGACTGGTGGGGCGTGTCCATGCAGGACTTCCGCTCTGTCGGCCGCACCACCTGTCTCTCGCCCGTCACCTGGAAGGACGGCTTCCCCTATTTTGGCGTTGAGGGCAACCTCGGACGCTCGCCACGCACATGGGTGAAGCCCGCTGTCTCGGCCCGGGTGGAGCCGCACGCCCCTTACGACCGCTCCGACGACTTCAGCGGAAAGGTTCTGAAGCCTGTGTGGCAGTGGAACCACGAACCGGTCAGCGGCAAGTGGTCGCTCAAGGGCGGACGGCTGAACCTGACGGCCATGCCGGCCAAGGACTTCCTCTGGGCGCGCAACACGCTGACCCAGCGTGGCATCGGACCGGTGTCGGTCACTACGGTGATGCTCAATGCCGCCAGGCTCAAGGATGGCGACATTGCCGGACTCGGCGAACTGAACGTGCCCTGCGCATGGATTGGCGTGGCGAGGGAGGGCAAGGCCCTCAAGGTGCGCTGGTTCAACCAGAATGGCGACAAGGTTGAGGACACCGCGCTCAACACCTCCTCGGTGTGGCTCAGAATGGAGGGCGATTTTGACAGCGGTGTGTCAACCTTGTCTTACAGCACCGATGGCAAGGCGTTCACCAAGATGGGCGGGGAAATTCTGATGGGCTATCAGCTCAAGACATTTCAGGGCACCCGCCTGGCACTGTTCGCCTACAATGCCAAGGGAAAGGAGGGCGGCGTAGCCTCGTTTGACAACTACCGCGTTGACGAGCCTATGGCCGACCGCTCCGCCAACCTGCCTGCTGGCAAGGTCATCACGCTGGCCAACCTGTGTGACGGTGCGCTGGCCGAGGCCCGCACCCACGGCATGCTTCACCCGGGCGGACGTCCTGACAGCAAGAGCTGCCAGTTCCGTGTGCACGACCGTGGCCGTGGCCGCGTAGTCCTGGAGGCCATGAACGGCATGGGCTTTCTCACTGTTGTCGGCGAGGGCTTGTCGGCCGATGTCCGCTTCCTGAAGAACGAGTCGGCAGACTGTCTCATCCAGTGGCAGGACATGCTCTATGGCGAGTGTATGCTTCTCTCGCTCCGCACCAACCGTTACATCGGTATCTACCCCGGAACAGGAGCCCCTTACAGTGCTGACCATGCCGGGGCCAATCCCGACCGGAAGAACGGTGTGGTGTTCAAGTGGAAAGCACTTTGAATCTGCCCCGTAACGGTGGATGCTGTTGAGTGGACTTGTCATTCAGCAGCATTCACCATATTTGTAATTTATTATTTTATTTCTTGATTGAACATGAAGTTTTTATTATCCATTTCATTGTTTGTCGCTTCCTGCGTGAGTGCGCTTGCCGCGCCTGTCCGCGGAAACGATGCGGGCAACCTGCGCCTTTGGTACGCCCGCCCGGCTGCCGGCTGGCTGGAGGCCCTGCCTGTTGGCAACGGCCATCTTGGCGGCATGGTCTACGGACAGCCTGACTGCGAGGAGGTACAGCTCAACGAGGGCACATTCTGGTCGGGCGGCCCTTACAGCAACAACAGCCCGGAGGCCAAGGCCCATTTGCAGGAAATACGCGACCTCATCCTGACCGGGCACGAGCGTGATGCCCACAAGCTCATTGACCGGTACATTGTGAAAGGCCCGCACGGCATGCGCTTCCTGCCTCTGGGCTGCTTGAGGGTTGACTTCGGCAAGGGCGGCTATTCTGACTATTACCGTGACCTGAACCTTGAGAACGCCACGGCCACCGTGACCTACGTGCGCAAGGGGGTTACGTTCAAGCGCACGGTCTTCGCCTCGCTGGCTGACAATGTCATTGTGATGAGGATTGAGGCCGGGCGCAAGCGCGCGCTGGCCTTTGATGTGAGCTTTGACAGCAAGATGCCCCACCGGCTGCTCGGCATTGAGACTGCCGGACGCGACAGGGTGATGCGCACCGAGGTTGACGGTGTCAGCCAGGAGGGCATCGCGTCACGCATCAAGGCTGAGAACGCTGTGCGTGTGTCGGCCGACGGCACTGTGACCGACCGTGGCGGCATTGTTCATGTCGAGGGGGCTACCGTGGCTACCATCTACCTCGCGGCGGCCACCAACTATGTGAACTATAACGATGTGAGCGGCAGTGCAGCCAAGCGCAACAGCGAGGCGCTGGCCTCGATAGCAGGCAAAAGCTACAGGCGGCTGCTGGCCGACCATGTGGCCAAATACAAGGCGCAGTTTGACCGCGTCAGCCTGTCGCTGCCCCGCTCGGCCGCCTCGCAACTGGAGACCGACAAGCGCGTGGAGGCTTTCAACGGCTCGGGCGACATGGATCTTGTGGCCCTGATGTTCCAGTATGGCCGCTACCTGCTCATCTCCTCCTCGCAGCCCGGCGGACAGCCGGCCAACCTGCAAGGCATTTGGAACGACAAGGTGAATGCGCCGTGGGACAGCAAGTACACCATCAACATCAACACCGAGATGAACTACTGGATCAGTGATGTGGGCAACATTGGCGAGTGTCTGCAGCCGCTCTTCAGCATGATTGGCGACCTGAGCAAGACCGGCGCGGTGACTGCGCGGACGCTCTACGGCTGCAACGGCTGGGTGGCTCATCACAACACAGACCTGTGGCGTATCGCCGGACCTGTTGACGGGGCCACATGGGGAATGTTCCCCAACGGCGGCGCATGGCTGGCCACCCACCTGTGGCAGCACTATCTCTACACCGGCGACAAGGACTTCTTGCGCAAGTGGTACCCTGTGATGAAGGGTGCGGCCGACTTCTACCTTGACTATATGCAGCGCCACCCCAAGTATGGGTGGCTGGTGGTTGTCCCCTCGGTGTCGCCTGAGCATGGACCCAGCGGCACGGGCACCTCGGTGACGGCCGGATGCACCATGGACAACCAGATTGCCTTTGATGCCTTGAGCAACACGCTCCATGCCGCAGAGGCACTGGGTGAGGACACACAGTACCGGCAGCGGTTGCGCACAGCCATCGGCCAGCTGCCTCCCATGCAGATAGGCCGCTACGGACAGTTGCAGGAGTGGCTGCAGGATGCCGACAACCCGCGTGACCAGCACCGCCACATCTCCCACCTCTACGGCCTTTATCCCTCCAACCAGGTGTCGCCTTACAGTCATCCCGCGCTGTTTGCCGCAGCGGAGAACACACTGTTGCAGCGTGGCGACATGGCTACGGGGTGGAGCCTTGGGTGGAAAATCAATTTCTGGGCCCGTATGCTTGACGGCAACCATGCTTTCAAGATTCTCTCGAACATGCTTAGGCTGCTGCCCGACGAGAGCCAGACCAAACAGTATCCCGACGGCCGCACGTTCCCCAACCTGTTCGATGCCCACCCGCCGTTCCAGATTGACGGCAACTTTGGCTGTGCGGCCGGCGTGGCCGAGATGCTGGTGCAGAGCCACGACGGTGCTGTCCACCTGTTGCCGGCCCTGCCCGACGGCTGGGCCGAGGGCGAGGTCAAGGGCTTGCGCGCACGCGGGGGCTTTGTGGTGGATATGCAGTGGCGTGGGGGGCGGCTGGTCAAGGCACGCATCACCTCCACGCTCGGCGGAACGCTGCGCCTGCGCTCCTACCAGCCGCTCAAGGGGCTGAAGGCGGCCAGCGGTCCCTGTCCAAACAGCCTTTACGCGCCGGCCGACATCCGCGAACCGCTGGTGTCGAAAGAACTGAAAGCCGCGCCCGCGCCAAAGTTGCGCAAGGTCTATGAGTATGACCTGCCCACGGTAAAGGGTAAGACGTACACCGTCAAGTAGTCTTTTTCGCGTGTCACAGGCCACATGGCCGCGGACTTCATCCAGACAGCAGGGGCGCTGTGTTTGAAAACACAGCGCCCCTGCTGTCTGGATATTAGCCGGCTCTTCTACTTCGCTCCGATGGCCTGTGCCCATTCCGTTTCCAGGAATGCGGCGTGGGTGGCCGGAAACTTGTCGGTCTTGACGTGGCAGGTCACGCCGCAGCACTCGTCCATGGTGATGTTGCCTTTCAGCGGGCCGTAGTCGGTGTAGATGGTGGGCGTGTGGGCGGCATAAACCACGGCCTCGGCCAGCGCCTGGTCAAAGGCTCTGGTGTCGGTGGCCAGTGCGTGGGCGTACTGTCTGAGGTCAAAGTAGAGGTGGGGCTGGAAGCCCTCGTAGCCCTGCAACTGCGAGGGGTCGGCAGTGCCTCCGTTGGCCAGCACACCTTTCATGGCCATGGCCAGCGCATCGAGCTTGTCGGTTCTGACAAGGGCAATGGTAGCCGATGAGTTCTTGTAGCTCTCCATGTACGCCTGGCACACCCCGGCCAGACTGTGCCCCGGCGTGAACAGCAGGGGGAGAACCTGCGGATAGGGGAAGCCCGCGCCGAGCACCTCTGAGGGCGAAGCTACGATATAGTCGGCTGCGTGGCGGAAGTCATACAGCGCCTCGACCGAAGACATGAAGCAGGCGTCGAACAGCAGGTAGTCCCATTTGCCCGCGGCCTCCATGGCCCGGGCCATCTGCGGTGTCTCCATGTAGTCGTTGCCGTCCTGCCCGATGAAGCGTGTCTGCCGGGTGTCTGTCAGATACAGGTCGAAGATGCCGGATGGCACCCAGCCGCCACCGTGCGACGACACCACCAGTCCGTAGGTGTCGGTGCCTAACAGCTGGCGGGCCTCCTTGAGCGCGTTGGCCATAAACTCGGGGTCTGCCGATGAGGTGGCTGAGGGGTTCCACTCCTTGGCCACCACTTTCACGGTGCGCCCGTCAACCTTCTTGACTTCCATCAGCTGGGTGCTGTTGCCGCGGTCATAGAAGATGGCTATCTTGTTGCTGTCGCTGACCAGCCGTGTGGCTGTCTCGACGACGCGGCGCACGTTCTCGTCCATGAAGCTCTCCAGTCCCGTGCCGCTGCCCATCAGGTAGAAGACTATGCCGTGGGTCGTCCGTTCGGTGACGGGGGGAGTGGGTGTGTCCGGCGTGCTGTCATCATCGCTGCCCGAGCAGGCCGCGATGACAAACGGCAGCGCCAGTGCCAATGTCTGCAACAGCAGTAATCTGAATTTATCTTTCATGTGTCCATTTTTTAACCCAAATCAGCCATTGGCCGATTTGGGTTTTTTTGACAGGTTTGCGGGGCGGAGGCCGCCCGCTTGCTTATTTTCTCACTTTCAGCAGTCTGGCCGGTCTGACGCCATGCCTGCCTGCTGGCTTGTGACGCTTGGCCGAGCTTGCCTGCTGTGTATAGTCATAGATGGTTGTCGTTCCTGTCCATGAGCCCTTGATGGTGTGGCCGGCGTCGTCAACGAAGTCGAAATCAAACGTATAGTTGTTCGCGCTGTTCTTCTGCAGCGTCATGGTGCCGCCGTTGATGGGAGCCAGCTTGGTGGCATAGCCCTCGGCATCCACGGAGTTCATGTCGCCATACCAGCAGTAGGCCACCTCGCCTCCGCCATATTTCTGGAAGCCGGGAATCAGCTGGTAGGCCCCCAGCTCGTCGCTGACGACATACTCGCGCGAGGCCAGCGCCATGCCGTCGGCCACCGGCGTGAGCAGCTCGAGGGTGATGTAGTCGTCCTTGGGTGTGTCGCCCATGTCAAGGATGTAGATGATCCACGAGTTGTAGCCCTGCTTCAAGTCCTGTCCCATGAAGAAGACCGAGGCCTCGGCACGCTCGTTGAAGTTGAGGCTGACGTTCTCTGTCAGCTGGCTCCACGGCCTGGGCACGTTGTTCTGGTTGATGTCGTTGTCGTTGTAGTTGGTCAGTGTGACGCGGCCGTTGTAAGAGCCCTTGATGGCAACGCCCTCGGGGGTGGCGAAGTCGAAAGCCACGCTGTATGCGTCGCCCTGCTTGGTCACTTTCATGGTGCCGCTGTCCAGCAGGCCGAGATAGCGTTTGCCGGTGGCGCCGTCGACGCGCATCAGATAGGCGCCTGTCACTGTCTCGGTCTCGAAGATGCTCATCATCTTGCCCTGCTGGATTTCATAGGGAATCCAGTTGATGCTCTGGCTCTTGGTGGGCCGCACGTTGTAGACACCCTCGCTCAGGGGCGGGTCGGGCACATTGTAGTCGGCCAGCTTGGGCATGAATGCCGGGATATAGAGGTAGTAGCCGTCGGTCAGGTTGCCGTTGTCATCCACCGTCCCCGAGTAGAACTGCATGGCCAGGTCGTCACAGTGGGGGTAGAAGAAGTTGCCCCAGTAGCGGCCCTGCTCGTTGGTGAACGTGATGTTCTGCGCCTCGGTGAACTTGTTGTACTGGCTGCTGGCTGTATAGGTGAAGGCCAGCGGGCCGGTGAAGCGTGCCTTGACGGAGTCCCCGGAGAGCAAGGTGCCGTTGATGTCGATGGTATAGATCTCGCCGTTGCGCGACACGGTAATCTCTCCGCCGGTCAGTGGCAGCATGGTCAGTCCGTTGCTCTCGGCAGTGGCCTCCTCGGTGCGCAGCACGGTGTAGGTGTACGAAGGGTTGAAGGTGAACGCCTCGTTCTTGCCGGCCTTGTAGGTGCCGTTGGGCAGGGTGGCGTTCTGCGCGTCAGTGTCAACAGTGGCGAAGAGGTCGATTTGCATCATCATGCTGCCTGTGGTGGCCGGCATGTCGTTTTCGTCAAGCTCGCCCATCGCCAGGGCCAGGGTGTAGTTGCCCAGTCCGTTCGACTCGGTGTAGTTGGCGGCCACGGTCTGTGTGAGCGTGATGCCGTCATAGGGCGGGTCGGTGCTTGTGCCGCCGTTGCCATTGCTGTCATTGCTGTCATCGCTTGAACACGCACACAGGCCGAAGACAGCTCCGGCCAGTGTGACAAGCGTTGCAAGAAAGCCGTTTCTTGTCTTTCCCATAACTGAATGTCTTTAGTTTTTTTTAGTTTGCAAGGTCCATGTTGCTGATGTCACCCGTGTAGGTGCCCACATAGCGCTGGCCGTCCTCGGCCGTCAGGTCAAACGCGATGGTGTAGAGGCTGTCCTTGCTGACCACGGCCTTGCCCGACTTGATGTAGCCGCCAGCCACAGGCAGTGAATATGTGTCAATGCTGGTCTTGGCGCCGATGGTGCCGGGGGCCTTGGTGTCGGCCCATTCGTAGGTGCCGGCAGGCAGCTCTGTCGCGCTGGCCTCTGCAAACAGTTGCAGAACCATCTCGAATGTCCAGTTGCTGTCGTTCAGCTTGAGGTAGAACTCTCCCGGCGCCGGGTCGTTGACGCTCATGCGCACGCATGCCGAGGGTGAGAGCGTCCACTCGTCAAAGATGTCCACGCCGCTGACCTTTCCCTCATACTTGCCCTTGAGGCGTGTGCTGTCAGACAGCAGCACGTCCACTTCGAAGGTGTACTCCTTGGTGGTCACGTTGGCTGTCACCTCAACCGTTCCGCCAAGCAGCTGCATGGTGGTGCTGTCGCTCTTGTAGTTGGTGTAGCGCAGGTTGTTACCAATATAGTTCCCTGTCTGGTCAATCGCGTACTCGCGGCTGGCCTTGCCAATGTTGCTGCCGGCAGTGCCCTTTACGCTGTATGTGCCCGAAGGCAGGTATTTGTAGCCTGTGCAGTACATGTCAAGTGTCAGGGTCTTGCCGCTCAGCGAGTCTTTCAGCACGATGTTGTAGTTTGTATTGCTGTAACGTTCGCCCTCGGCGGTGTTGAACACCACGCCGTCGTATTCGTAGATGGAGGGGCTGTCATTGTTGTCGTCATCGTCACAAGAAGTGAACACGGCTGGAAGGGCGAGGGCCAGAAACACCCACAGAAGTTTTTTCATACTTTTCATCTTTCTTTTCATCTTTCTTTTAGTTTTTGGTGAATAATTGGACAGGGAGTCGTTACATTCGTCCCTGAGCCATAACAATGTCATGGCTTTTAATTGCGGCAAAGATAGCGATAATCATTGAAAAAGGGCTTTGAAGTGTCAGTTTTAATCGTAAATTGTACAGAATTAACGTAAATTGTAACATATAGATGACAGAATCGCCCTGTAATCGGGAGCTCAAGACTGCTGGTATGAATCTGTGCCTTTTTAGTCTATGCGCTCGGGATGAAATGGCCTGTTTTGACGTGATGGGCCGGTTGTCGCTGCGAAATGGCCGCTTCCGGACTGCCATCCGGCCTGTTTTGCCACGCGAAACGAACCGTTTTGCAATGCCATTCGGCCCATATTGCAGCCCGAAATGCACCGTTCCGCAGTGCCATTCGGCCTGTTTGATTGATTTGGATTAACCTCTCCCATCAAGCGACACAAAATCAGTTTGCAAACATTTTCTTCTGTCGAATTTCTCCCTCACAATAAATATGCCTCCAAAAGATGTGCATTTCTCGGATTTTATCTGTATTTTTGCCGTGCCGGTTGAAGTTTTGCTTGTTTGTTTTCCCAACGCCAAGTCAAGCGACACTTTGTATGGCAATCTGCCAGATGGCTTTTATCTGTCTGAATATGATTTATAGTGTTGCAGAATTAAGAAATGACTGAGAAGAAACAATACACATTCATTGATCTGTTTTCTGGTTGTGGCGGAATGTCTCTTGGGTTTGAAATGAGTGGATTCAAGGGAGTGCTGGCTATCGACAATTGGAAGGATGCCCTTGCAACCTATGTGTATAACAGAAAGGATCCTCATACTTTATGTGCCGACCTTTCCCTTCTTTCTCCCAGTAAGGTTAAGGTGGACTTTAACATTTCGAATGTGGATGTTATCATTGGCGGTCCTCCATGCCAGGGATTTTCAGTGGCTGGGAAAAGAATAGTAGAAGATGATCGCAACAAATTGTATAAATCTTTTGTGAATTTTGTGCGGTGCTTCCATCCTAAAGCCTTTGTTATGGAAAATGTTCCGAATATTTTGAGCATCGGAGGTGGCATGGTCAAAGATTCTATTGTGAAAGATTTTGAGTCAATTGGATATACTGTAAATGTACAAGTGATGACGGCATCTGATTATGGTGTTCCGCAAAATAGGCGGAGAGCGGTATTTGTTGGCTTTGCTGATGGCACTAAATATAGTTTTCCAAGTCCGCAGTGTTGTCCTAAGGTTACGTCTTACGAGGCACTATGCGACCTACCGGAAGGAAGTCTTGCTGATGGTGTCGCATATCCTATGGCACCTCAAAACGATTATCAGCGGTTTATGCGTCATGACAGTAAAGGGGTTTACAATCATGACATAACCATGCACAATGACAGAACAAAAGAAATTATAGCAATGGTTCCTGACGGCGGAAACTACAAGGACTTGCCAAAAGAGTTGCAGCAGACGAGGAAAGTGCATATTGCCTGGACTAGGCTGAATAGCATGAAACCTAGTTTCACGATTGATTGTGGACATAATCATCATTTCCACTATCAATACAATCGAGTACCAACTGTCCGAGAATCAGCTCGTATACAGTCTTTTCCAGACAATTTTATTTTTCTGGGCAATAAAGGTAGTCAGTTAAAACAAGTAGGAAATGCTGTCCCTCCATTAATGTCAAGGGCTATATCTGAACAACTTAACAAATATTTATAATCATGTATATACCAGAGCATCAATATAGATGTACAATTATCAGAGGTAAGAGCCAAACAGACATGGAGGACTTGTTGCCTCTGTATGCCAGCATCGTGCATAAATACACCCCTTGCGATGAAACTACATTTAAACAATCGGCAAGAAAGCAGCTATCTAAGTCTTTGTTTAAGACAGCGGCTTATGATAACTTGTCAGACTCTAATCAAAAGACTGTTGATAACCACTTGACTGAAATTGCGGGAACACTCTTAGGACTATATTATCCTAAGAGTGAAGATAACAATGTCACGATGGTTTATGAGTCGGAAGCATGTAAGCATTTGGTTGAACACCATGACTTCCCAACGTTCTTCAAGAACCTCTGCTTAAATTTTCAATTTCCAAATGGAGCGAAATGGATTAATTTTGTAAAGGAAGATGTGGAGAACCACTTAAACATCAAACCATTTTGCTATGTTGTAGCATTACTTTATCATGCCCAAAAGCAAGATGAAAAAGTTCTGCTTACAAAACAAGAAATTGGATATTATGTTCTCAATAACCTGGATGTTCTCCAAGGCAAAGTTACATGTGAAGTTGTATATGATAGAATCATAGAGGATAGGAAAAATAAAGTAAAGAGGGACAAACTTAGTGGTTCCAAGGATTGGCAACATATCAAGGAACAATTCAATCTATTGGAACTTGCCAACATAATAGAAAGCGACCAAAACTATCTTTGGCTAAATCCTTCTGAAAGCCAAGCCATCTCTTTATTCATAAAAAAGAATGGGAAGGTGGAATTTGATTGTTACAAATACGACTTTACTTCATTGGATGGCAGAAAAGCATTGCTCAATGATTGGAGGGCGTATTTTGGCACATTCAACAAAGAATTGGAGAATATACAAACTCAATTCGCCACAGACATTGTTCTGGTTGGTAAAGAAGAAATGAAAGCCCAAGGAGGAGCTTATAAGTCAGCCGTTGATTTGGGTGATGAAGGGGAGGCTTTAGTTTTTAGAATAGAGCAAGAGCGTGTAAGAAATTACAAAGAACGGCTTGTAAACAAGGTGCTTCTACTCGGTAAGACCAAGGGCTTGGGATATGACATATCATCCATCGAGGCCGATGAAAATCCTCACAAACCAGAATTTGCAAGGTATATTGAAGTGAAGTCAACCAGGCGTATTACAGTGCCAAGTTTCGACAATAATTGGGGTGACTCCCTGAATATTACTGCGAAAGAATGGATTGCCGCAGAGCAATATGGTGAATATTACAACATATATCGTGTTTATTTTACAAAAACAAAGACGATAGTTGTCAGGATTAAAAATCCATACAATAAAGCTAAAACTGGTGAGTTGGAAGTTTATCCGACCACATATCAAATGAACTTTGATTCCAATGTAATAGAATTGAGATATGACAAGTAAAGTTGCATCTTTATTTTGTGGTTGCGGCGGTTCCGACTTGGGACTGCTTGGAGGTTTCGACTATTTGGGAAAACAATACAAGAAACTTGATTATGAGATTGTGTATGCTCTCGATTTTGACAAATGGGCTGTTGATACATACAACAAAAATTTTGAACACAAAGCCGTCCATGCTGATATTTGCAGCGTGGATTTTTCTGAGATTCCCGATGTGGATGTTATGATTGGTGGTTTTCCCTGCCAGTCATTTAGTACAGTAAACCCGACAAAGAACACAAACGACGATAGAGCCAACCTATATAAGCAAATAGTCCGTTTCTTGGAGGTAAAACAGCCAAAATATTTCATTTGCGAAAACGTAAAAGGAATCATGACCCTGCAAAAAGGAGCCATTATAGCCAAAATTTTGGATGAGTTTAGAAGTACGGGCTACAATGTGGAATACAAGATTGTCAAGGCTGTGGAACTTGGCATACCACAAAAGCGAGAGCGTGTTATCATCGTTGGTATTAGAAATGACATAGCTTGTACATTTCAATACCCGCAGGCAATTTGCAAAGACAATGATTATATCCCATTGAATGCTGTCATAGATGAATTGGCAATTAAGGACAGCAAGTACTATTTCTCAGAGCGTGCTGTACAGGGTGTAAAAAATGCCAAAAGCAATATGAAAAGAGGTCTGTGGCAAGATTTAAGTCAACCATGCCTGACAATAACCGCGCATTTGGCCAAGACAAGTATGAACTCGCGTGACCCCATCTTGTTGGTAGATGCAGAGAATGAACTGTATCGCCGCTTTACTCCAAGGGAGGCCGCACGTATTCAGTCATTCCCTGACAGTTTCATTTTGAATGATTCTGAGGCGAAATCATACAAGCAGATAGGTAATGCCATTCCTCCTGTAATGATGTGGCATATAGCGAATGCTTTGCAGAAAGTAATACGAGCGAATGACAGAACCATACAGCTTCCTGCGATGAAGACTAATGGCCAATTTGGGTTAAAAATAAGTCTTTGTCATTCCTCCTGTTGATTACAGAGAGTGGTAAATTCGGGCAATCTGACATATATAGTCAAGGCTTGATTGCCTGTTCAAGCCAAGGGCCGCCTGTCATACCATTGATGACAGGCGGCCCTTGGCTTTTTTTGTTAAGCTGTCCTTGGCTATTTAAGCGGCAGGTACCAGTTGCTGGTGTTCTTGAGCAGGTCGAGCAGGGCGGCGTTGGGTGTCCCGCTGCCATCGCGCAGGGCCACGCGCCCGGCCAGGTAGCCGGGGTCGTTGCGTCGCAGGGCCACGCGCATCAGGTCGTAGAAGCGGTTGCCCTCGTATGCGCCCTCGAGGGCCATCTCCTCGACAATCATGTCCTCGACCAGCGGAACCTGGTAGGCCACCGTGTCCTGACGCGTGGCAAGGGGCGTGGCGGGCTGGGGCAGGATGTAGTGGACGGTGTCACACTCCACGTAGCCGCTGCCGTGGCCGTGGATGCCCATGGTGTTGCTTGTGGTGAACGTCACTGGGTCCCAGGTGAGGAAGCGGGCAGCGGCCTGGCGCTCAGTCTCGTCGATGTACTTGTTGATGTTGGTCTGGCACAGGCCGTACTTCAGGATGGCCATGGCCGTCTGAGGGTAGTTCAGGCGGTTGAGGGCCTCGGCAAAGCGGAGGTAGACCATGCTCCTGCGGTAGATGTTGAAGCCGGAGGGGGTGAACTTCTGAACGCTCTGCATCAGTGGGGAGTAGGGCGAGTACTCGTCACGGTTCACCTCGTTGTCAGAATAGAAGCTGCGGTAGCGCAGGTCTCCCTGTATGTACTTGTAGTAATCGCCAAACTGGTCGGTCGTAGGACCGCCAACCGTGTCGCGGTTGTTGCTGTTGTCAATATACAGGTGGGTGTAGTGCTGGCGCCTGAAGATTTCGCGCATCTGCTTGGAGGGACTCAGCGAGACGTAGCCGTTGTTGTGGTCAACGTCAGAGTTGTACAGATAGTACAGCTGGGTCTGGTGGCCGTAGTAGGGCTGGTCTTCCAGGGTGATGTCACAGATGGCCTCTGTCTGGCCGTACCAAGGTGACCCCATCTGCCGGTTTTCCATGTTGGGGTGGTTCTCCTCGGTGAATTCCTTGGAGTTGGTGCTCCAGCGGCAGTACATCATCTCTGTGGGTTGGGGCTTCTCCTGGAGTGTCAGGTAGTCATAGTAGCTCTTGGCCGCATTTTCATAGTCCTCGGCCCACAGGTAGAGGTCGCCCAGCATCACGCGCACGGGGATGAAGGAGCTTTGCGGAATGATGTTCGACCCATAGTTGGGTACGCGCTCGTTCACGTAGGGCTTGAGGTCCTCGGCCAGGTAGCTGCAGATGGCCTTGATGTCAGAGGGGGTCTTCTGCATCTCGCGGTTGGCCTGGCTCTCGCTGTAAAGAGGCTCGGTGACCAGTGGCAGCTTGCCATAAATCTGCACGGCCTGGAGATAGGCCCAGGCCCGGAACACCTTGGCGGCCACATACTCGCGCTTGAACACCTTGACACCCTTGAGGCTCAGGGTGGTGTCGGCCTTGGCGATGAAGTTGTTGCAGTTGTTGATGACGGCATAGTAGTCGCTCACCCTGTTGTAGCAGTTCTCGGTGGTGGCGGTGAAGTCGGCCAGTTCCTTCAGGTCGGCCGAGGCCTTGTCGGTGATGGTCACCAGGTCGGAGCGCACCTCGCCCACCAGGGCGTTGCGTTCGGCCACCACCTGCAACTTGTTGATGATGCCCAGTATGTTGTAGACCGTGTCGGACGCCTCGGTGATGCGGTTGTCTTTCTCAAACTCCACGATGCCGGAGTCTGTGTCAAGCATATCGCCACAGGACACGGTGAACAGCAGGGCTGTGGCTGCGATTGCAATATTACGATATTTCATAGTTTTCGGTTTTTTACAGATTAATCTTCACACCCAGAGACACGGCGCGGGCGTTGCCCAGGAGGCCGGTGTCAATGCCCTGGAGCAGCTGTGAGCCTGCGGTGATGCAGTCGGGGTCGGAACCCAGGTACTTGGTGACGGTAAACAGGTTCTCGGCGCTGGCCCACACGGTGATGCCCTGCAAGTAGGTGGAGCTGATGGGCAGGGCGTAGCTCAGGGTCACGTTCTTGAGCTTGAGGTAGCTGCCGTCTTCGATCCAGCGGTCGCTGAAGCGCGAGTTGCCCATGGGGTCTTGGTAGTTGGCCCGGGGGATGTCGGTCTGCTGTCCGTCCGTGGTCCAGCGGTTGGCCATGGCCGTGGTCTGGTTGTAGAACATGTTGCCCCCCTCGAGGATGGAGCGCTGGTAGTTGTAGATGTCGTTGCCCAGGGAGTAGTTGAACGTGGCGTCAAGGCGCAGGTTCTTCCATTGCAGCGAGGTGAAGATGTTGCCGTAGATGTCGGGATTGGGGTCGCCAATCACCACGCGGTCTTCCTTGCCGATGCAGTTGTCGCCGTCGGTGCTCACAAAGCGCATGTCGCCTGCCTGGAAATACTCTTTCTGCCCGCTGCCGTTCACCTGGTAGAGTCCCTCGGCATTGGCCTCGGCCTCGCTGGCTATAACGCCGTTGGTGCGGTAGCCGTAGAACAGGCCGATGGGGCCGCCCACCCGGGTGAGGACGGTTCCGCCGTAGAGCGTGTTCTCCACCGGCTTGTTGTCGTTGGGCAGCGCTGTCACCTTGTTCTTGTAGTGGCCCACGGAGAATCCGGCCTCCCACTGCCAGTCCTTCAGGTTGAGCACCTTGGCGGTGGCCTGGATGTCGAAGCCCTCGTTCTCCAGCTTGCCGCCGTTGCCCCAGTTCTCCTGGAGGCCGCTGGTCCACGACAGCTGCTGAAGGGTGATGAGGTCGCTCGTCCAGCTCTTGAAATAGTTGAGGCGCAGGTTCAGGCGGTTGTTGAAGAAGTTGCCGTCAAGTCCGGCCGTGAGGCGGCGCGTGGTCTCCCACTTGAGCATGTCGTTGCCAATGTTTCCGATGACCTTGCCGCTCACCTGGGCGTTGAGCATCTGCTGGGCGATGAAATAGGTGCGCGAGGCCGTGAAGTCAATGTCGTCGTTGCCTGTCATGTCGAAGCCGGCGCTCAGGCGCAGGTAGTCCAGCCCGGGGATGCCGGCCAGCCATTTCTCGTTGGTGAGCACCCATGCAGCCTGCACGCTGGGGAACAGGCCCCACACGGTGTTGAACATCTTGAGACCGTCGGCCTTGTCGCCGAAGCGTGACGAGGCCTGGGCCGACACGCCGGCCATCACGTAGTACTTGCTTCCGTAGTTGTAGTCGGCCTGTCCGTACCAGGTGACTTCGCGCACCTTGTCATCGGCGCCGTCGGTGCTCTTCATGGTCAGGCTGGAGCTCATCACCGGAATCTTGTCGTTACCCGAGTTGAAGCCCTGCTGCTTGTTGAGCGTGAAGTTGTGGCTCAGGTAGCGTGCGCCGCCCATCACGTTGATGCTGTGCGCGCCATAGCGGTTGTTCCATGTCAGCCGGGTGTCGCTCTGGATGTTGGTCTGCCTTGAGGCCATCGATCCGAGCTTGTTCTTGAAGTAGTCAGTCTCGCTCACGCTGAGGTCCTTGAACCGTGGCGTGCCGTTGATGGGCAGGTAGTAGTTCTCGTTGGTGTTCACCAGCGTGAAGTTGAAGTGCTCGCTCAGCGAGAGGTGCCTGTTGAAGTTGTAGCGTGGGGTGATGGACAGGGTGACCAGGCGGTTGCCGAAGTGGTTGCGGGTGTCTCCCTTGCCATATTCGAGCAGGCTTTTCGGGTTGATGAGCGATGTGCCGGCCCGCGGGTTGCCGTTCTGGTTGAGGTTGGGCACCTTGGCCAGGTAGTCGTCAGCCTGTGAGAGGAACTGGCTCAGGTTGCCGTCGGTGTCGTAGGCGTAGGGCGAAAGGAACGGGGCCTTGATGAGCGCCAGCTGTGAGGCCGAGGTCACCAGGGCCGAGCTGATGTTGTCGGGCATGCCGTCGTCGAGCAGGTTGCGGTTTACGTCGCTGTAGGCGGCGTCGAAGCGCACCGACAGGTTGCGCAGCACGTTGATGTCGCTGTTCAGTCGCATGTCGAAGCGGCTGTAGTCGTTGTTGCGAATCTGGCTGTCGCTCTGGCTGTAGCCCACCGACAGGTTGTAGTTGGCCACGTTGTCACCGCCCTGCACGTTGATGCCATAGTTCTGCACAAAGGTCTCGTGGTAGATTTCCTTGGTCCAGTCGGTGTTGTTGTGGTACATCTTATAGTAATAGTAGTCGGGGTCGTTCACCAGGAAGTTGAGCCTCGAGATGTCCGTCGTCTGGTTGTAGAGCATCTCAGAGGCCAGCAGGCGGTAGTCCTCGGCGCCCATCATCTCGGGCAGCTTGGGCAGGAACTTGTAGCTTCCGTTGATGTTCACGTCAATGCGTGTGGCCATGCTCTTGTTGCGCTTGGTGTTGATGAGGATAACTCCGTTGGCGCCCTTGGCGCCATAGATGGCCGTTCCGTTCTTCAGCACGGTCACGTTCTCGATGTCATTCACGTTGATGTTGGCCAGCAGGTTGTTGTAGTAGCCTTGGTGCAGCATCTTGCGGCCGTACTGCATGTCCATAATCACGCCGTCGAGCACGATGAGCGGCTGGGCGTTGCTCTCCAGAGAGTTCAGGCCCGCGATGAACATGGCGTTGCCCGTTCCGGGGTTGCCGCCGCGCGAGATGGATCGGATGTCGCCGCCCAGCCGCTGGCTGAGCAGGTTGTCTATGCTCACCTCGGCCGTTTTGTCGAAGTCGCTGGCGGTCACCTTGCGGCTGGCCTCGGCTGTGCGGCTGTAGTCGGCTCTGAACGTGGCGGGGTAGAGCTTTCCGTCAATGGCCTCAAGGTTCTTGCCTATGGCTTTCTGCTGCAGGTTGTACCCCTCGACCATCATTGACACGGAGGTGATGTGGCGTGGCATGGACAGCTGGTAGTGGCCTTGGTCGTCGGTCATGGCCGTGTAGCGGTTGTTGCCGAAGGCCTCCACGCGCACGCCGGCGATGGGCTGCCCCGTGGCGGCGTCGGTCACTGTTCCGCTCACGGTGATGTTGTTGCCATCGGTGGGGTCGGCGGCCAGGGCCACCGTGCAATAGCCGATGCACAGCGGAAGCAGCATCGCTTGCTTGATATGTTTGATGATTTGACTAATCATAATTGATGTGTTTATCTGTTGTTGGATGGTTCTTGGTTCTATTCTCCCTCATTCCCGCTCTCCGTTTCTTCAGGCCTTGCCTTGGGCTTGAGCAGGATGCAGTCGATGTAGATGGGGCGTGAATACTTTCTGTTTTCGGCGGCACTCATCGAGCAGGACAGGGTGAGATAGAAGTACTCGTTGGTCTGGTCGTAAATGTTGCAGGTGGGGAACACGAAGTCTTTGGCCAGCAAAACGGTGTCCACGCGCAGCGGATCGTTGAAGTTGAACTTGGTCTGTTTCTTGTTCTTCTCGTCAAGCCAGCTGCAGCTGTAGCTCTTCTTGCTGCCGTTGCCGTCTATATAGCCGATTTCTGCCTTGAACTGGTAGGGCTTGGCAGCCGCCTTGGGGTCGGTTATGTTCTGCGGCAGCAGCACCGCGCACACATCGTAGGCTGTAGACTTGACATTGTCCAGGCGGAACTTCACGCTCCAGTTGGCCGTGTTGCTGCTGGGCTGGATGTCAAGGTAGCCCTCGCGTGAGATGCTGTCGGCGCTGAGCGAGCGGCTGGTGTACGTGCATTTCTCGCTGCTGATGATGTACCCTGTGTTCTCGCCCTCCAGCTCCATCTTGCGGTTGTAAGTCTGTGTGGGGTCAAGGCGGTAGTCATTGGTCTCGTAGAGCACGCCGTTGCTGCTGACAGTCTTTGTCGCGCCGTCAAGCAGCCCGCCCGGTGCGAAAGGCTTGCGGAACACACTGTACTCTGGATAGGTGGCGCTGTAGTTCAGCGAGCGCAGCGAGTCTGTGGGGCTCTTCTGGGTTGTCATGGTGAATATGGCATCCTGGAACATGGCCGCGTAGGTGCGCAGGAGCTGCAGCGAGTCGGCCTTTGCCTCAGAGGTGGGGTAGGCAAAGCAGGCCTTGGCCTGGTCAAAGGCTTTCTGCCAGCCCTCGCCCTTGGCCACAACCATCCAGTAGGTGGAGTCCTCGCTGGTGAGCTTGGCGCCGAGATAGTTGGTGATGAAGTCGTTGCGCTCAATCATCACCGAGTCAATGTAGACAGGCACACCGTCGATGGTGCCGTTCTGGACGGAGTTGGCCTGGTCAAACTCCTCGCGGTCGTAGGAGCGGATGAAGTCGCCCACAGCCTTGAATTCTGCGCGGTCGGTCATCTGCTCGTACAGGTTGTAGTAGTAGGGCAGCTGTTTCTCCATCACGTTCAGAATGCCGTTCTTGGCGTGGATGTTGCCCTGCTTCACGGTGATGCCGTTGACGGAGCCGGGCACGAGGGTCACGCGCTTGTCGTTCATCATGTGGATGGTCTTCTCGGTGGCGGTGGTCGAGTTGGCCGAGCGGGCGATATGGTTCTTCACGAAGAACTTCTCAACGATGGAGTCGCCCTGAGCCGTCTCGGTGAGTGCGATGAGCGAGTCCTTGTTGAACGTGCCGTTTACCGGGGCCATCACGGTGAACGACTGGCCAGAGTTGAGTATCTCGGCGTAGCTGGCCTTGGTCTTCTTGTGCATGCGGAACAGCTTGGTGTGCTCCAGCACCTCGCAGAAGTCGCTCAGCTCGCTGTTCTGACTCATCTGCTGCCACAGGGTGAGGTCACCTCCTTCGGCCACAGTGCCTTCGTAGTGGTCGTCCCAGTCGGTGCAGGCCACTGCGGAGCAGGCTATTGTTGCGGATAATATATAATGTATTGCTTTCATTCTTGTTCGTGTTTAGATGTGATTGAAACAAAAGTCTTTGCCTGTGTCAGTGGGTGTCCTCACCCTCTGGGCTGGCGTAGACGCTCTTCGGGCACAGCTCGATATAGTCGAACGACAGGGAGTAGTTGCCCTTGAGCAGCTGGCGGAAGCGCAGCTTGTACTCCTGGTCCTGGCGCAGCTCGCCGGTGTAGAGCACGCGGCGCATGATGTGGCCGGCCGCGCGGAACGGCGTGCCTCCGTTAGAGGCGTCGCCACCCTGAGAGTCGGGAGCCTTCATAAAGCCGCGGTTGTGCATGGACTTGTCGTTGGCGCGGTTCTCCTCCTCGTCGTCAGTATCTTCCTTCCAGCCGTCAGGGCCCGAGCGGAGGTCGACAGGCACGCCACAGGCGATGCCGTTCAGATAGGCCTGGATGATACCACGCGATGCGTTGACATTGTAGCCAAGGCGCAGCTCGTAGGTTCCGGTCTGGGGCACCGGAGGAATCTTGATGGTCACGTCGAACTCGCCGCAGATGGCCACCATGTTGCCTTCCCATGAGTTGGTCCAAATCTCGTTGCCGCGCACGCCAATCAGACTCTGCGTGGAGGCCTCGACATTAGTCAGGAAGTTGGGCTTGAACATGGTCATCTGCTTCTCGTTGAACTGCACGCGGCACTTCTGGGCGTTCAGGAAGTCGGGGAACATGGTGGTGGCGTCGATGCGAAGGCGGTTGTTCAGCGCCTCGCGGTTGAACACCAGCGGACGGTTGATGTAGTGATAGACACCGTTGGCGCAGTCTTGCAGCTGCAAGCCGCTCTCCGAGGGGCTCAGCACGCGCACGCCCGGCTCTTCGAGCGCGGTGGCGCCACGCTTGCGGTTGAGGTAAACCTTTCCGTCCTTTGGACCGCTGGCACGCATGATGCATCCCGGGCTCATGGTCTCGTAGTAGTCTTCAGCATCGGCCTTGTCAAGGAAGCAGTAGTACTCCTTAATCTGTCCGGAAATCACCAGCTGGTCGTAGTTCACCAGATAGGGCAGGATGTGGTAGGCCATGAAGCGGTTAAGCGGGTTCTTCTCGTTGTCCCACTGGTCGTCATATCTGCCTGCATCCTCGGGGAAGATGGCATCATACTGTGCCTTGGCATAGGCCTTCAGGTCGTCAAGGGTGCGGATGCCAAACTTGTTGAATATCTCGTCGGTCTCCACAAAGGCGGTGTACTTGAAATAGCGCCGCTCGACATATTTCACCTTTGTCCACTTCTCGCCCTCGGCTCCGAAGTACACCTCGGGCAGACCAACCTCGACAGAGTCGCGGCCGATGGTGTAGGTGTAGTCCTCCACCTTGCGCATCTTCTGCTCAAGCTTGGTGAGAGCCAGTGCCTGGGCGAAGATGGTGGCCGTGGAGTCCTCCTTGATGAGGTCGGGCAGCAGCATGCTGGTCGACATCAGCAGGCGGTCAATGGTGTGAACTACGCCGTTGGTCACGGAGTCGTCGCGCTCGATCATCTTGGCCGACTTGTTCACGTAATAGATAATGGCATTGTTGTTGTTCACGTCCGAGTCGCACGAGATGGTGATGTTGCGGTCGTCCATGTTGAGCAAGGGCAGGGTGCCGTCGCTCACGTCGGCGGTGAAATAGGCGCCGCCCTTCACAATGTGCGTGCGGGCGATGGTGTCGCATACGTTGTCGGGTATGGCCTCCACGTTGGGGTAGCCGTTGCTCTGGAGATAGGCGTTCACGGCATCGTTGGTCGGGGCGTAGAGCGTGTACTCGCCGTAGGTGGCGAGTGTGCTCAGAAACTTCGAGCGCTGCAGGATGCGGGTGAACTCGCTGAACCGGCCGGGGTCGTTCTGCAGGAATCCCGCGGCGGTCAGCTCGGTTGCCGTGTAGTAGTTGTCGGGGATGTCGTCCTCGTTGCAGCTCACGGTCACGCTGGTGATGATTGCCACTGCTGTGAGCAACATCCATGATTGTATCTTTTTCATGTTCATCATACTGTGTGTCAATGAAGTTAGTCCTGTTTATTTCGTCAGCTGGGCGTTGTTGTCCTTGTACGCCGGGTTCTGGACAAGCATGGGGTTACGCTTGATTTCGGCGCGCGAGTAAGGATAGTAGGCAATGTTGGGGTCGGCCAGCCTGATGCGGATGGCGGCTGTGTTGCTGGTGTGCTTCTTGATGGCCTCGTTCACCAGGCGGCTGTTGTTGCCGTCGCGTCGGGCCATGCGCACCAGGTCGAACCAGCGCTTGCCCTCGAACATCAGTTCGCGCTGGCGCTCGTCGAACACCAGCTCCTCCATGGCGGCCTTCGAAGTGTTGTAGTCGGCGTACTTCAGCGTGTCGCTCACGGTGGCTGATGTTGCGTTGCGGGCGCGCTTGTTCACGGCGTTCACCATGGCGAAGGCATCCTCGAAGTTATCCTCGCCAAGCAACACCTCGGCCTCGGCCTTCATCAGCATGATGTCGGTGAGGCGGTAGAAGATCCAGTTGTTGTAGTTCGTCTGCTGCATTGTCTCGCTTGCCTGCACCTTGGCCTCTGTGGTGATGTTCTTCATGTCCAGCGAAACAGACTTGCGTCCGTACTTGCGGATGGCGAAGCGGCTTCCGCTGGCGATGATGTTCTCGTAGCCGCGGCAGTCGTTCTTGCTCAGGAACACCGTGTTCTTGTCGGTTGCCAGGTTCTCGTAGAGATGGTCGGGGGCGGCCAGGTAGCCAAACTCGCCATCGTTGGTCCTGTTGCAGTAGTAGGCCGGGACAAACTCCTCCTTGTTGCTGAACTTGTTGTTGTAGTAAAGCTCGAACAGGCTCTCAAAGGAGTTGCCCGTGCCGAACACGCTGTTGTAGGCGTCTCCCCGGGCGACGTCAATGCTTGAGCCTTCGGGGCACTCGAGAATAAGGGGCACGCCGTTGAACTGCTTTATGGTGCGCACGGCGGTGGTGCGCAGGTCAGGGTCGTTGAGCCACTCCTGGTACTGGCTTTTCTTGTAGTCGATGATTTCGTTGCAAACGTCAACGCACTTCTGGTACTCGCCGGTCCACAGGTAGAGCTCGGCCAGAATGGCGCGGATGCTCCACCGGGTGATGCGGCTGCTGTTCTCATAGGACTTGCTGTTGTTGTCCAGGTAGTAGCGGCGCACGGCGTCGTCCTTGCAGCCCTCTAAGTCCTCGATGAGTGCCTTGGCGATGACGTCAAGGTCTGTCGCGGGCAGTCTGTAGTCTTGGTCGTCAGTCAGACTCGGCTCAAAGGTGAATGGCACGGCGCGGAACGTCTTGGCCAGCGTGAAGTAGCAGATGGCACGGATGGCCTTGGCCTCGGCGATGTTGGCCTTCATCTCGCCCTCCTTGTAGTTAGGGTCTTTCTCGCTCACGCCCGGAGCGTAGTGGATGAACGTGTTGCAGTAGTTGATGGTCTTGTACACTTCGCCCCACTCGCAAATCTCGTTGTCGGGCTGGAGGTTCTCCTTGAGAATGTCCTGGAGCCACATGGGCGGGTTGGTGCCGGCCTTGGTCTCATCCGAGCGGACTTCGCCCCACAGGACAATGCGGCGAAGGCACTCCTTGCTGCCCAGGGCGTCATAGCAGCTCATCAGCATACTGGTGGCGTCGTCTTTCTCCGTCCAGTAGTCTTCGAGCACAATTTCGTTTTGTGGCTTGATTTCGAGGAAGTCTCCGCACGAGCTCAGCGCGGCCGCTCCCAATCCTACCATAATATATTGCTTGATTGATTTCATATCAGTTGTTTTTAGGTTGGGTGATTAGAACTGAACGTTGATGCCTGCTGTAAACGAGCGCGAGCGCGGTGTCTGGGCGTTGTCGGTGCTCACGCCCCAGCCGCCGTAGCCCACCTCGGGGTCGGCACCCGAATACTCGGTCAGGCAGAAGAGGTTGTTGGCCGAGATGTCAATGCGCAGGCCGCTGAGGCCCAGCTTCTTCACGGTCTTGGAGGAGAAGCTGTAAGACAGCTGCGAGTAGTTCAGGCGCACGAACGATCCGTTCTCGATAAAACGGTCGCTGCCCAGGGCGTTGTAGTTCTGCGAGCCGTAGACGGCGCGCGGGATGCGCGCGTCAGACTGCCCCTCAACGCGCCAGCGCCAGTTCACGGCGCGGCTCTGGTTGTTCACCGTGTTCATGCTCTCGGCGTTCAGCCGGGCTGCGTTGATAATCTTGTTGCCATAGCGGAAGTTGAACTGGTTGTTCCAGGTCAGGCGGCCGTACTTGAGCTTGAATCCGAATCCGCCGGTAATCTTGGGAAGTGAGGAACCCAGGTAGACAATGTCAAGCTCGTCGATTGTCCCGTCGTGGTTTATGTCCTCATACATGGCATCGCCACCCTTGAACTCGTAGTTGCTCTTGCCATAGCGGAAGGTCATGGGGATGGGCCGCCCGCGGTGGTCAAAGATAACGTTGCCGTTCTCGTCGCGCGCCACAGGCGCGTTGGGGCCGCTCACCTTGGCCACTTCCTCCTCGGACCATTCGGTGTACTGGTAGACACCCTTGTAGCGGAAGCCGTAGATGCTGCCCATCGGGCGGTTGAGCGCCACGCGGGTCATGTAGTTGCCGTTAACGCCGGTCCACTCCTTGGTCAGCGAAGCCAGGTAGGTGGCGTCCATCTCCTTCAGCTTGTTCTGGTTGTTGGCAAAGGTCACGTTGAAATCCACGCCAAACTTGCCGGCCTTGACAATGTCGTTGCCGTTGATGTTGAACTCCCAGCCTACATTGTCCATGCGCCCTCCGTTGTACCAGTTCAGGCTGCTGTAGCCCGAAGAGGTGGGGATGCTCCAGCCGCTGATAAGCAGGTCGCGGGTCATCTGCTTGTAAACCTCCACGTTACCCGTGAGCTTCTCGTCAAAGAAGCCGAAGTCGATACCCAGGTTATAGGTCTCTTTCTCTTCCCATTTCAGATTCTTCAGCTGGATGTTGTTGGGCTTGGTGCCGCCGTTGCCCAGGTAGCCGGTGCCGCTGCCATAGCGGCTCAGGAACAGGTACTCGCTGCCCGGCTGCTTGCCCACGATGCCCCAGCCCGGACGGACAGAGAGCATTGACACGAAAGGCAGGGCCTTCTTGAACCACGGCTCGTCGCTGATGTTCCAGCGCAGTGACACGGCCGGAAAGTTACCCCAACGCTGGTCGGGGCCGAACTTGGTGCTGCCGTCGCGGCGCACGGAGAAGTCAACCATGTAGCGGCCCTTGAAGGCGTAGTGGGCGGAGTAGGTCAGGTAGACGCTGCGCCACTGGCCGCTGCTGGTGCTCATGCTCTTGATGGGGGCTGAGGCCGATGGGCTGTCAATCGTGCCCGATGGAAGGCGGTAGGTCTCCGTGGTCTGGTAGCTGGAGGTTCCGCTGTTCACCTGTCCGCGGAGCATCATCATCAGCGAGTGGTCGGTGTTGCTGAAATGCGGGATGTAGGTCAGCGTGTGGGTCGTTGAGATGCCCAGCGACTTGCTGCTGCTCGAGGTGGCCTGGTTGGGGCTGCCCTCAAACCAGCCCTGCGTGTTGAGCGAGGACGGGCGGAACTTGTCATTGTACTCGTTGTTGATGTCGAACATAATCTTGCCCTCGTAGTCCAGGCGCGTCTTGTCATTGTCTGTCCCCAGCAGCTTGTAGTTGATTTTGAACTCCGGCTGAATCTTGTAGGTCGACTGGTGGTTCTTGGCCAGGTTGGCCACCGCGATGGGATTCTCCAGGTTGTACTGGTCGGCCAGTTCCGACGAGTATCCGGGCTGGATGTTGTAGTAGCGGTCGGTGTCGTTGCCATTCTCGTCCTCCTCGTAGATAGACAGGTTAGGCATGCGCTTGTAGGCGATGCCCAGCAGGTCGCTGTAATTCTTCTGGTTCTTGGTGTAGGTGAACGAGAGGTTCGACTCAAACTTGATTCTTGTGCTCACAAAGTAGTCGAGTGCCACGCGGGTGGTGAAACGGTCAAGCACCTGCTTGATGATAGAGCCGGTCTCGTGGTCATAGCCGGCGCCGATGCGGAAGTTCGCTTTCTCGCCACCGCCCGAGATGGACACATAGTGGTTCTGGCGCCATCCGGTCTGCTTCACAGCCTTCACCCAGTCTGTGTTGTCATCAAACATCCGGGCCTCGCTGAACTCGGTGGGGTTGAGATAGTTCAGCTCCTTGATGTTGCTTGCCGCATCGCTCAGGTTCTGGTTGAAGAACTCCTCTTTGAGCAGCATGGTGTACTCGTCGCCGTTCAGCATCTTCATGCCCTCGGGCTGGTGGGTCGCTGTGACACGCAGTGAGTAGGTCACCTTGGTCTTGCCGCGCGCGCCGCGCTTGGTCTTGATTTCAATCACACCGTTGGCGCCCTGGCTGCCCCAGATGGCCGTAGCGGCGGCATCCTTCAGCACCGAGATGCTCTCGATGTCGTCGGGGTTGACGTTGAGCAGCTCGGCAAACTTCTCATCGTTCATGCTCGACACGTCGATGGTCTGGCTCTGGTCTTTCTCAAACACGTTTCCGTCGACCACAATCAGCGGCTCGGCGTTGCCGGTGAGCGAGGACACGCCGCGCAGGCGCATCGATGTGCCGGCGCCCAGGTTGCCGCTGTTGGCCACGATGTCCAGACCGGCGATACGGCCCTGAAGAGCCTCGTCAATCGTGGTGATGGCCAGTCCCTCGAACTCCTTGGTGCTGATGGTCTGGCGCGATGTTGACACCTCGCGCTCGGGGATGGCCAGCCCGGAGCCTTGGGTCCTCCGCTTCGATTTCACCACCACCTCCTTGATCTGGGTGGCGTCAACGAGGTTGATGCGGTACGAGGTCTTGTTGATGGGGAGTGTCTGTGTCTTGTAGCCCACAAACGAAACCCTCAGCTTGTTCTTGGGGTTCTTCAGCTTGAAGGAGAAGTTTCCGTTGAAGTCCGTGGTACAGGCGGCCACGATACGTCCGGCGGCGTCAATCTCCACCACGTTGGCCATCATCACCGGCCCCATCGTGTCATACACGTGCCCGCTGATGATCTGGCCCGCTTGCTGTGCAAAGGCTGTGCCCGCTGCCAGCAGGCAGCCAAGGGCCGCTGCTGTCAGACGCTTTGCGTATCTGTTGTTGATTGTATGTTCCATAAAATGATATTGTTGTTTTGGGTCTTTAGTAACTGTGGTGCGCTCAATGCTTCCTGGCTGCCCTCTTCGGACGTCCGTTCTGCTTGTCCCAGTACAGCAGCGGGCCGCTTATGAGATGTACCACGGCCGAGGAGTTGGTCTCGATGTCGCTGGCATCCTTGGCGTCCTTTCCCGGATAGATGTACTCGCGGGCGAAGCGGTTGTAGAGCTCTTCGTTGGTCTTCAGGACCTTGCGCTCGTTGTCCTGCTTGTCCTTGATGGTGATGTTGTTCTCGTCCGCGGTAACGCTAAGGCGCGCGAAGCCACCCGTCTTGCTGTCAATCATGGCCGTCTCGTAGTCTGAACTCTCGTTCTGCGCGCCGATAATCAGTGCGTTGTCCTGGATGTGATACTTCACGAAGTTCACCAGCCTTGTTGAGTCGGTGGTCACGTCGGCACCGCTCTCTTTCATCTGCTCGTACACGTCGGGGTCAATCAGCTGGCCGCTGCTGATCAGCTCGCGGATGGACTCGTTGGTTGGCACATAGACCGTGTACTGGTAGCTGTTGAACGTGTTGATGTAGTTGTCACCGCAGGTCTTCTCCTTGTAGTTGTTCTCAATCAGCCCCGACGCCTCCAGCAGGCGGCCGAACTCCTCGAACTCGGGGGTGTTGTCAATGATGTTCTTCACACTCTGGCGTGTGCCAAGGATGGGCTCCTGGTCAATGATATAGGTCTTTCCGTTCTGCTGGTTGTACACGTTGGTCACGGGAATCTGCTTCAGCTCGTCGTTCATCTGGTAGGTGCCCTCCACCGTCATGCCGTTCTTTCCCTGGCCGGCGTTGCTCACCTTGATGATAGAGTTGCCCATGGTGCGGTAGTACCTGTGGCCGTCGGACACGTCGCCCACCACGATATGGTCTTTCAGCAGGAACTCAAGGCGGCGGCTCAGCCCCCAGCTGCCACTGATCACGTCGATGGAGTCGCCCACAGCCTCGCTGATGGGGTCATACTTGTGTACCGAGGCGTAAGGCTCCTTGGTGGCGTCGTTCCAGTGGAATCGCAGCATCTCCAGCTCGCTCTTGGCGTAGGAGCAGGGGTCGACATACTGCAGTACGGCATTGCTGCTCGGCACAAACAGGCTGTACTCAGAGGTCAGCGAGTTGAGCAGCGCGTCGTAGCGCTTGCTGTTGATGATAGACCAGAGTATCTTGTAGTTGTCATTGAACACAATGACGGGGAACATCACGCTGACAAACGAAGTGGGGGCGAACACCTTGTTGGTTAGGTATATGGCGCCGTTGTTGCCCAGAAACACCGAGTCGACATCGCCCTCGCTGATGTTCATCGGGTCGTTCGACTTGTTGAGCATGGTGGCAAACTTGCTCGGCACGCACGACATCAGGTATTTCTGCATGTTGTTGTTGATCAGCTCGGCCACCACGTTGTTGGGGACGTTCTCCCACTTGCCGTAGCGCTCGCTCAGCACCTTGCCCTCGCCGTTGTTCCAGTAGTTCTCGAGTGCCTGGTTGCTTGGCACGAGCATCAGTCCCATGTTGCGCTGAAGCTCAACTTCGGGGGTGGTGTTGGTGCCTGAGTAAAACTGGTTCCATCCCGGGTCAAAGGACAGCAGCTCGGCCGGGTCAATCACCGTTCCGTCGGCTGCGGTGTTGTAGGTTGCCCCGCCCTGCGACCATTCGGAGAAGAACCGCTTCTGGTATGCCTTCTCCGCCGGCCAGTTCAGGCCTAGCTTGATCGAGGCTTCCTCGCTGGAATCGGGTGCGCAGAAGCGTTCCAGCAGCTTGTTCCAGTCGCTCATCTGGGGCTTGGTCCTGATAATCTCCGCCATGTTGTCAAGCGGTGTCATCACCTCCTCCGTGCGGTCAATGAAGCCGTTGGAGCAGCGGATGTCCTCCTCGACCACCTTGAGGCCGTTGACGCTGGCCTGGCCCGACTGGCGGTTTGTCTTGTGGTTGTACAGGAAGTTGTAGTCGTCGTTGGTGATTTTGTTGTTGGCAAGGAAGTTCTCCATGAAATGTATCATGGGCGTATAGGTCAGATCCTTGAAACAGTACACGTACGGGAGGCTCTTCAGGTGCTTCCAGTACTTGTTGTCCGGCATCTCCTGCGGTGTCAGCTTGGGCACGCTGTCATACGGACTGAGGGCGGAGAGGCGGCGCATGGCCACGCCTTTCACGTTGCCCTCTGTGTTGCAGAGGTAGTTCAGCTGGTAGCTGTTGTTGATCATGGCGCCAAACAGCAGCATCCTCTTCTGGGCCTCGGTGAGGTCTGCGTAGGAGCGGACACCCCATTTGTTGCTGGCGTAAAAGCGGCTGTAAGCATCGTCATCGGCGGCAAAGAGCGTTTTCGAACCCGTCTTGTCCAAGACAGACCGGTAGCCCAGGTCGTCGATGATTTTCGCCATGTTGGTGTAATTCCCATGTTCGGCCAGATAGCTGTAGATGGAGCTGCCCCAGTTGTCGGGGGTGCGCTCATCTAAGTCATACTCCGAGCACGAGCTGAGGCTGGCCATTCCTGTGAGTGCCGCGGCGCCGGCGCAAAGCCATAGCCTGGTCTTTCTCGTGAATGACATACTGCTTCGCATCAGCGAATAATACTTGGTCATCATCATAGACATTTGGTTAGTTATTTTTGAATTTATTGTCTGTCGCTTTAGGTTTCGAGGACAAAATTACATTTATTATATAATTGGCGTTTTCAATATAGTATTTGCTTCTTCTCTTTTTGTCACATCGATTATCGTATATGTCTCATTTCTTTTTCTGTTTGTTTCATCGTGCTGTTTTGTGAAGTGCATAAATCCCTGTTACACAATGTTTTTTAGATTATTTAATACGATGTTTGGTAAAATTGTAAAAAATGGTTTTCGCCGTGTTAAATTTTGCTTTGCCTTGCAGCGTCCTTGGTTGCATTTTTAAGGCTTTCCCCGCGGCCTGCCTGGCGCTTAGGGTAGGGCGCTGTCTGTCCCGAAGAAGAAAGTGATACTTATGGCTGTTAAGCCCGATGGCCGATTTGGGTCAATGGAGTGGTGGTTCCAGAGAAGGAAAGAGCGGCCTCTTGCGAGAACCGCCCTAATGAAAGGAGGAGTGGGTGGTACCACCAGGAACCGAGCCGGGGACACAAGGATTTTCAGTCCTTTGCTCTACCAACTGAGCTATGGCTCCATGTATTTCCCTGTCTCCTTGTCGCTCATTGCTTGATGAATACCTTTCGCGCTTTTCCGTCTGTGGTCCTCACGATATAAAGCCCTGCGGGCAGGGATGATGCATCTTTCCCCCTGGCCACCAGCTGCCCGTCAAGTGAGTAAACCCCGGCGTTGGCATCATCAACGGCAAGCGGAGTTCTTGCACTGGCCGTTACCGGCTCCCTCGCGAAGTCCTCTGCAGTGAATATCACCGAGTTATTCTCAACGCACTGTTGCAGGGCATACACCGCGCCGACAAGGTTCCATCCGCAACATTGCAGAAATCCCCTGTCGCTGCCAACACCCTCTATCCAGTAACCTTCCCTTGACATCTCTTCACTATGTCCTAGAAGCCAGTCTGTCATTTTCATCCTGCAACGCAGCACGCCAGAAACCTCTACGGTGTCAACCTCTATAACCTTGACCGTTCCATCATACACAGCAGCCGTGTCTCCCGGCTGCAAGCTGAAATCATAGAGCAACTGCCAATTGCCACTGTTTTCCCTTTTTATATACACTTTGCGGTCTTCCTCATAAACTAATCCTCCAAACCTGTCTTTTACGCCATCACCATCGCATGTAACGTAGTACCGCAGACATTTGTGACCGTCCTCGACACGCTCGCCTGCCAGATACTCTTCGTATGGGGCACCTGTTACGAGCATCCCCCTTGAGTATAACGACTTCCAATGTTTACCATCTGACAGCATAGAAAGGCATGCGCCATCATTGTTAGCGCCGTCCGTTACCGGCTCCCTGTAAAAGTCTTCAGCAGTAAAAATCACCGAGTCTCCATCCAAACATTGGTCGAGACGATAACCGTATGAAGACGGTATCCACCAGTTGCTACTTTCCAACAGGCCACGTTCACAGCCTATGCCTTCTATCCAATATTTAACCTTAGGCACCCAGTCTGGATATTTGCTTTCATTTTTCGTTTCCTCATCGTTCCCAATCATACTCATCCTGCGATAATGAGTACCATTCACTTCAATTGTGTCAACAGCCCAGACCTTTACTGCACCCTAGCCATAGCTACTGTCACCGGTGCCTACGTTGGTTGTGTCACCAACATTTAGGGTGAAATCATAAAGCAAGCTCCAGGTGTTGTCCTGATATAGGTAAACCTTATGGTCTTTCTCATACAAGGCACCTATCAGCACATCTTTCATTCCTTTCTGCTCAAAAGTCCGGTAAAGATTCAAGCAACGGCGGCCATCAATGACAGTTTCACCTGAAAGGTAGTCTTCATAGGGATACCACGACTGATCTCTGTGAATATAGTAAGATTGGTTCCAACGTTTTCCATCTTTCACTGTGACATTAACTTGAGCGAAAGAAGCGCAAGCCGATGCCACCATCAATGCTACCATTGTTTTTTTCATGTTCTTTTCAGTTGTTAAAATTTTGAGTAATAAATATATACTAGTAATAAAAGCATTTAGTATTTTGCAAATGTATGTTTTGTCCTTAACATAACCAAATATTACTAAGTGTTTCATGATAAAATTTAATATAATTCAATGCCTGTTACAATAAAAGTAATCTAAAAGTATCTATTCGTAACTATTCAGCGGTAGATGTATGGCGAATCATCAAACCTAAAATAGGGCTTGAATAGCGTTGAAAGGTGTCATGTTGTGTTTCTTGGCCGTCTCCACAACTGAATGTAGTTCAAGAAATGCATCAGCTCCATGTTCAGAACGAAACGCGCATGAGTTCTTCTGTGATGCTTATGGCTGGTTAAGCCCGATGGCCGATTTGGGTCAATGGAGTGGTGGTTCAGGAAAAGGAAAGAGCGGCCTCTTACGAGAACCGCCCTAATGAAAGGAGGAGTGGTGCCACCAGGAATCGAACCGGGGACACAAGGATTTTCAGTCCTTTGCTCTACCAACTGAGCTATGGCACCATGTTTTCCTTGTTTGCGGATGCAAAGGTAGGCATAATTTGCCGAAGAAACGAACGAACATAAGGAAACTTATTGATGTTGGTGTTTTTTAACATTTTCCCGTTGCCTCTATAACCCGCCCTTTCGTTCTGATGGCTGGTTGGGCCTTAACCCTTGCTTTCGGGCAGACCTTTGGTCAAACGTAAATCATGGCTCGACATGCCAAGGCTTGCTTGGTTTCCAAACGGTTCGTTCCGTGTAGCCAAACGTCCCATTCCGGGTTGCCAAACGGTTCGTTCCGAGTAGCCAAACGTCCCATTCCGGGTTGCCAAACGGTTCGTTCTGCGCTGCCATTCGGGCCGTTTTGCAGCCCGGAAAGAACCGCTCGGTTTGCCAGTTCCTGACAAAGCGGCGACCAGAATCCAAGCCATCGCCTTTTCGACCCGATGACCTGTTTTGCTGTTTGCTTTTCCTTTCTGAATACCTGTGCCCGATGGCACTTTTTTCCGGCCGTTAGGCTTGTGTCGTGCAAGGCTGTGGAGGTTCATGGCTGCCCTTTAGGTGTCGGGCAGCGAGTCCCTCTTCTGACGCATGAAAAAAGGTGAAGCGCACACGCTTGTGTGGCTTCACCTCTTGGTTGGGTAGGCAGTAGAATTGCCCGCCGGCCTATTCGGCTGCGCTTACTGGTATCTTTGCGACCCTGAGCTGGTGGCGGCCGCCTTCGAAGGTGGTCTTGAAAAACTCGTCCATGATGGCGGCGGCTGTCTTGTTGTCAATGAAGCGGCCCGGCATCACAAGGACGTTGGCGTCGTTGTGCTGGCGGATGAGATGGGCTATCTCGGGAATCCAGGCCAGGCCGGCGCGCACGCCCTGGTGCTTGTTGAGTGTCATGGCAATGCCCTCGCCGCTGCCGCAGATGCCGATGCCTGGGTAAACCTCTCCGCTCTCTATGCCCTTGGCCAGGGCATGGCCAAAGTCGGGATAGTCGCAGCTGGCATCGCTGTAAGTGCCGTAATCCTTGTAGGGATAGCCGTGTTCCTCCAGATACTGTATGACGAACTTCTTGAGTGCATAGCCAGCGTGGTCGCTGGCTATGCCTACTGTCTTGATGTCCATAGCTGCCGGCACTGTTTAGAGCATGGCTTTCACCTGGTTGTACACATTCTCGCCGGTGTAGCCGAGCTTCTCGTCAAGCACCTTGTAGGGAGCGGAGAAGCCGAAGCTGGGCATGCCCCAAACCTTGCCGTTGGCGCCGACAAGCCCCTCGAGGGTGACAGGAAGGCCGGCGGTCATGCCAAAAATCTTGGCCCCTGCGGGCAGGATGGCCTCCTGGTACTCCCTGCTCTGGTTGCGGAACAGTCCCTCGGAGGGGACGCTCACGATGCGTACCTTGACACCGTCCTTGCGCAGCAGTTCGGCACCGCTTACAAGTGTGGACACCTCGGAGCCGCTGGCCAGCAGGATGACATCGAAGTCCTCGTCGCTCCCTGCGACGATATAGGCACCCTTGCGCGCCTGCCCGTAGTCTGTCCCCGCGGGCAGCTTGGCGATGTTCTGGCGCGAAAAGATGAGCGCTGTTGGCGTCTCGGTGTTCTCCATTGCCATGGCCCAGCACACGGTGGTCTCGTCGGCGTCGGCCGGGCGGAACACGCGGATAGAGTCCTTGCCGTGGTGATTCTTCAGTTTCTCCATCAGGCGTATCTGCGCCTCCTGCTCCACCGGCTCGTGGGTCGGGCCGTCCTCGCCAACCCGGAAAGCGTCGTGGGTCCAGATGAACTTGATGGGAACTTCCATGAGTGCAGCCATGCGGGCGGCTGGCTTCATGTAGTCAGAGAAGACGAAGAAGGTGCCGCAGGCCGGGATGACCCCTCCGTGGAGATACATGCCGATGCACATGCAGGCCATAGTGAGCTCTGCCACGCCGGCCTGGAAGAAGGCGCCGCTGAAGTCGTTGGCCTGAAGCGCGGTGGTCTTCTTGAGGAAGCCGTCAGTCTTGTCGGAGTTGGAGAGGTCGGCAGAGGCGCAGACCATGTTGGGCACCTGCTCGGCCAGCACGCCCAGGCAGGCGGCGCTGGCGGCGCGTGTGGCCGAACCCTCTTTCTGAACGCACACGCTCCAGTCTACCTTGGGCGCTTTGCCGCTGAACCACTCCTTGAGCAGGGCGGCTTTCTCCGGGTTAGCCTCTGCCCATCTGGCCTCTTCGGCGCGGCGGGCGGCCACAATCTTTTTCAGCTCCTCCTTGCGGGCGGCATAAAGCTCCTGCACTTCGGGGAAGATTTGGAATGGGTTTTCGGGGTCACCGCCAAGGTGCTTGATGGTGTTGATGTAGGCTTCGCCTCCAAGGGGCGCGCCGTGGGTGTTGATGCACGCCTCGTAGCTGGTGCCGTCGGCGCGCAGCGCGCCCTTGCCCATAACGGTCTTGCCGATGATAAGGGTGGGGCGGCGCTTCTCCTTGAGCGCCTCGTTGAGTGCGTTGCGCACCTCGTCGGCATCGTTGCCGTTGCAGGTAAGCACGTTCCATCCCCAGGCCTTGTACTTGGCTTCGGTGTCCTCTTTCATCACCACGCTGGTGGGGGTGGACAGCTGGATAGAGTTGGAGTCGTAGAACATGATGAGATTGTTCAGTCCGAGGATGCCGGCGATGCGGCCTGTGCCCTGGGAAATCTCCTCCTCGATGCCGCCGTCCGAGATGTAGGCGTAAATCTTGTGCTGCATCACGGTGTGCCCCAGGCGGGCCTCCAGGAACTTCTCGGCCACTGCCGCGCCGGCTCCGAAGGTGTGTCCCTGTCCGAGAGGGCCTGAGGTGTTCTCGATGCCTCTGTTCACGTCACGCTCGGGGTGCCCCGGTGTGGGTGATCCCCACTGGCGGAACTGCTGCAGCTCGTCGAGGGTGAACTTGCCTTGCAGGGCGAGTGCGGAATAGAGCATGGGCGACATGTGGCCGGGGTCGAGGAAGAAGCGGTCGCGTCCGGTCCAATGGGGGTCTGCGGGGTCGTAGACAAGGAACTCTGAGAAGAGCACATTGATGAAATCGGCGCCTCCCATGGCTCCGCCGGGGTGGCCGGACTTGGCTTTCTCTACCATAGAGGCAGCAAGGATACGGATGTTGTTTGCTGCCTTGATCATAAGATTCTTGTTGTTCATAAAATAAATAATGGATAGTTTTTACTGTTTTGGATTGGGTCACTGCTTGTACTTCACGGCGGCCCTTTCGATGGCCAGGCCTTTCTTGTAGCTCTCTATGTAGGTGTTGAACCCGGCCACGTCCTCGGCAATCGGCTTTACCTCAACGCCTGTGCTGCCCGTGAACACCTGCATGTCGAGGAAGTCGGCCAGGTTGCGCTGCTTGGTGTTGTTCACCAGGTAGGAGGCCAGCAGGGCAATGCCCCAGGCGCCTCCCTCTCCGGCTGTCTCCATCACGGAGATGGGGGAGTTGATGGCTGCGGCCAGAATGCGCTGGCCTACACCCTTGGTCTTGAACAGGCCGCCATGGCCGGTAATGCGGTCGACCTGCACCTTCTCCTCGTTGAAAAGGATGTCATTGCCAATCTTCAGCACACCCACAGACGCATAGAGGTTGGCGCGCATGAAGTTGGCCAGGCTGAACCTGTCGTTGGCTGAGCGCACAAACAGCGGGCGGCCCTCGGACAGGCCGGTCACAGGCTCTCCCGAGAAGTAGTTGTAGGCAATCAGGCCCCCGCAGTCAGCGTCTCCGCTGAGGGCGTTGTAGTAGAGCTTGCCGTAAAGCTCGTCCATGTCAACGGTGATGCCCATCAGCTCGCTGTACTGCTTGAAGATGTGTACCCAGGCGTTGAGGTCTGAGGTGCAGTTGTTGCAGTGAACCATAGCCACGAGGCTGCCATCGGGAGTGGTCACCATGTCAATCATCTCATAGGGTTTGGAAAGCTCTTTCTCCAGCACAATCATTGAGAAAGAGGAGGTGCCGGCCGACACGTTGCCGGTGCGCTGCTTCACGGCGTTGGTGGCCACCATGCCGGTGCCGGCGTCGCCCTCGGGCGGGCACACGGGCACACCCTCTTTCAGGTGGCCCGAGATGTCGAGCATCTTGGCTCCCTCGTCGGTCAGCGTTCCGGCATTCTCGCCGGCGAGCAGCACCTTGGGCAGAATGTCAAGCAGCTTCCATCCGTATTTCCTGTCGGCTGTCAGCTTGTCAAACTTCTCCACCATGGTGGCGTTGTAGCTGCGTGTCTTGGGGTCGATGGGGAGCATGCCCGATGCGTCGCCGATGCCCAGCACTTTCTCGCCTGTGAGCTGCCAGTGAACATAGCCGGCAAGGGTGGTGAGAAAGTCTATGTCCTTGACGTGCTCCTCGTTGTCAAGGATGCACTGGTAGAGGTGGGAGATGCTCCAGCGCAGGGGAATGTTGTAGACAAAGAGCTTGGACAGTTCGGCCGCGGCCTTGCCCGTGTTCGTGTTGCGCCAGGTGCGGAACGGCACCAGAATTTCCTGCTTGTCGTTGAATGCCATGTAGCCGTGCATCATGGCACTTACGCCAATGGCGGCCAGACGCTCAATCTCTGTGTCATACTGTTCTTTCACGTTGTTGCGCAGGTCGGCGTAGCAGTTCTGCACGCCATTCCAGATGGCCTCGATGCTGTAAGTCCAGATGCCATCGACAAACTGGTTTTCCCACTCGTGACTGCCCTGGGCGATGGGGGTGTTGTCTTCGTCAATCAGAACGGCCTTGATGCGCGTTGAGCCGAACTCGATGCCGAGGATGGCCTTGCCGTTCTGAATGGTTGCTTTTGCGTCCATATATGATTATGATTTTTTTAAACGCTATAAGGAGAGGAGACAGCCCGTCTCCTCCCTTATAGGGTAACTGTTTTATTACTGACTATTTGTCCGGGATGTTATGCCAACGCCTTGTTCAGCATGTAGTAAATCTCGTTGTAGCGTAGCTCCTTGCGGAAATCGTCAACATTGGTCTTCTCTGTGATGAACAGAGCTTCGATGCCTGCAATCTCTGCGTAGTCCTGCCAGTACTCGTCGGTGAGGTCATAGGAGAAGCAGCTGTGGTGTGTGCCGCCGGCATAAATCCAGCATGCTGCGCCCACCTCGAAGTTGGGCTGCGGAATCCACAGGGCTGAGGCCACCGGCAGCTTGGGCAGCGGTTTCGGCTCTATGCACTTCACGTCATTGACAATCAGGCGGAAGCGGTTGCCGAGGTCAACCACTGTGGCTGTGACGCCATTGCCCACTTTTGATGTGAAGACAAGGCGTGCCGTGGGTGTGTTGCGAACGCCGATGCCCAGCACGTGAACCTCCAGGCGTGGCTTCCTGGCTGCAATGAGCGGGCACACCTCAAGCATGTGCGACTGAAGGATGGCGCTCTGGTCGCCGTTGAAGTTAAGTGTGTAGTCCTCCAGGAACGAACAGCCGTTGGGCAGCTCCTGGCTCATCACCCAGACGGAGCGGTAGAGTGCGGCAGACTTCCAGTCGCCCTCGGCTCCGAACCCGTAGCCCTCGGCCATCAGACGCTGCGAGGCCAGACCGGGAATCTGGTCGAATCCGCGCCCGGTCTCCTCGACATTGTAGTCGCCAAGGTCGTTGAAGTTGGTGGTGAAGCCCTTGGCGCCGGTAGCTTTCAGCACGGCGCGGAGTGTCAGCTCGGCCTTGGCCGAGTTCCACACCTTTTTATACTCAACGGTGGACTTGTCTTCAAGTTTGGCATCATGGTCGTAGAGCTTGAAGTACTCGGCCACGAGGGCGTCAACATCGGCGTCGGCCACTTTGTCAAAGTAAGGCATCACTTCGCTGAACGGCATGTAGTCAACGTGGTAGCCCAGCACCTGCTCGGCTGCTACCTTGTCACCGTCGGTCACGGCCACGTTGTTCATCTGGTCGCCAAAGCGGATGATGAGCATGTCCTGGGCGTCGGCCCATGCGGCGCACACGCGCTCCCATACCGCGATGTGGCCCTGTGTTGCGGCATCTTTCCAATAGCCCACAACCAGTTTGCGGCGAATGCGCATGCGCGAGATGATGTGCCCAAACTCGCGGTCGCCGTGTGCGCTCTGGTTCAGGTTCATGAAGTCCATGTCAATGTCGTTCCATGGAATTTCCTCGTTATACTGTGTGTGCAGGTGAAGCAGGGGCTTGTGGAGAATCTGCAGGCCGTGAATCCACATCTTGGCTGGCGAGAAGGTGTGCATCCAGGTGATTACGCCGACGCACTTCTTGTCATTGTTGGCTGCGGCAAACACTTCGGCCACTTCCTTTGAGCTGTTGGCTGTCCCCTTGTATACCACCTTGATTGGCAGGCGGCCGGATTCGTTCAGGCCGGCAACCATCTCTTTTGAGTGTCCGTCAACTGCAACCACTGCGTCACCTCCGTAAAGGAGCTGGGCGCCGGTTACGAACCACACTTCGTAATTTTCAAATGCTTTGATCATTGTTCTGCTGTTTTTAATTAGGTTATAGTAACTTTTGTCTTGCTTACTTCTTTTTCTGCCCATAGTAGGCGTTGGGACCGTGCTTGCGGCTGAAATGCTTTTCGATGAGCAGCGGGTTCATGGTTGTGTTGGGGTTGACACTGAATGACACAAAGGCCATCTTGGCCACCTGCTCCATCACGACAGCGTTGTAGACAGCGTTGTCTGCGTCCTTGCCCCATGCGAAAGGGCCGTGGTTCTTCACCAGCACACCGGGAGTGTGGGCGGGATTGATGCTGCTGTCCCTGAAACGGCTCACGATGACATTGCCCGTCTCCAGCTCGTAGTCTCCTTTGACCTCGGCCTCTGTCATGTCGGCCGTGCAGGGAATGCTGTCATGGAAGTAGTCGGCGTGGGTGGTCCCGATGTTGGGGATGTCCTTTCCTGCCTGTGCCCATGCAGTGGCGTAGGTGGAGTGGGTGTGCACGATGCCGCCAATCTCGGGGAAGGCGCGGTAGAGAACCAGATGGGTGGGAGTGTCAGAGGAGGGGTTCAGGTCGCCCTCGACCACCTTGCCAGTGTGCAGGTCGACGACAACCATGTCGCTTGCTTTCATCACATCATAGCTCACGCCGGACGGCTTGATGACCACAAGTCCCTTCTCGCGGTCAATGCCCGACACGTTGCCCCATGTGAATATAACGAGATTGTATTTCACCAAGTCTAGGTTGGCGTGAAATACCTTTTCTTTCAGTTCTTCTAACATAGTCTTTTGCTTATAATTTAAAGTTGGGATCTTCTTGATAAGTGTTCTTGTTGAAACGGTAGAGATAGGCGCCTCGCTTTGAGCCTGTCTTGTCGATGAGGCTTGTCTTCTCGATAAAGTCCATCTCCTTGATTCGCTTGCGGAAATTCCGCTTGTCAACCTCTTCGCCGTTGACGGCCTCGTAGAGCCGTTGCAGTTGGGTGAGCGTGAACAGGCTGGGCAGCAGGTTGAAGCTGATGGGTTCGCGCGAGATCTTCTCCTGCATCATCTTCCGTGCCTTTTGCACCATCAGCTTGTGGTCTGAGTAAAGGTTGGGAATGTCATTGATGTTCACCCATTCCACACCATGCTTGCGCTGGAGAGACTCGTCATAGTCGTTGACATTGATGAGCGCGTAGTAGGCAATGGAAATCACACGCTCGCCAGGGTCGCGGTCAACGCGCCCGAAGGCTCCCACCTGCCGCATATAGAGGTTGCGCAGCCCGGTCAGCAGGAACAGCACCCTGTGGGCCGCCTCGTCAATGCTTTCGCTGTTCTCAACGAAACCGCCATAAAGTGACCATTGGCCGCGGCCGGGGTCCATCCTGCGCTTGCCTATCAGGATGCGCAGCTCCCCCTTGTCGAAGCCAAAGATGATGCAGTCAACAGAGACCAGAACCTTGGAATGTTCCTGATAGTAGGTTGTCATGTAAGTTGTTTGGTAGCCGGCCGTCGGGCGCAAGCCGAAGGGCGGCTTGCTGTCCCGATGGCCGGACGGTTTCTGTTAGGGGCTGTTTACCAGAAATAGCAGTAGAATGCGGCGCAGAGTGCTACCACGCCGATGCTGGCCACCACATCCCAGGCGTTCCAGCTCTCTCTGATGGTCTTCTTGTAGTCGCCGGTGAAGGTGATGGCTGCTATCTGCTCGGCCGATGGTTTCGGGGTGAAGAACGAAACGACATACATGAGCACGACGATGAACACCAGCAGCCAGCACTCAAAGATGAGCCAGTTGGTTTGCCAGAACCATGTGGTCGACTCCCAGAACGCGCCGTCCATCGTGGCCTTCCCGCTCTCGGTAACGACATTGGTCACCAAGCGGACCATTCCGATGAGGAAGCCTCCAATCAGTCCCCACTCGCCGGCTTTCGGCGTGATGCGTTTCGAGAAAATACCCAGTGTGAACACGGCCACCATGGCCGGGGCTATCAGCGACTGGATGTCCTGGAGGTAAGAGTAGAGGTTGCCCATGCCCATCATGATTGGCATCCATGCCAGGCCGAGCAGCACAACGACCACGGTGGCCACCCGGCCGACCATCACGTAGTGGCTTTCGCTCATGCCTTTCTTCATCGGCTTGTAGAAGTCTTCGGTAAACAGGGTGGCGCAGCTGTTGAAGAATGCAGCCAGAGAGGCTACAAGGGCGCAGATGAATCCGATGGTCACAATGCCCTTGATGCCGGCGGGCAGAATGTTCTTCACCATCATTGCAAAGGCGCCGTCGGTGTCGTGCGTGTTGTGGATGTCCATCTCAATGCCGTATCCTCTCTGGGCCAATGCAAAGGCCACCATACCCGGTATGAGGAACATGAACACGGGCAGCAGCTTGAAATAGCCGGCTGCGATGGTGCCGCGGCGTGCGCGTGCAATAACCTTGGCATTGTCTTCGCCCTTGGTCTGGCCAAGCACACGCTGAACGATGTGCTGGTCGGTGCACCAGTACCAGAAGCCGATGATGGAGGCGCCAAGGAACACTACGTAGCCGGGGAATTGCGGATACATGGGGTCGTTGGGGTCGGTGTGGAACATGTGGGTTGTGCCGTAGCCGTTGTGTGCCTGGTTGCAAATCGTCATCATTTGCGACCAGCCTTCGGTGATGCTGCCGTCGCCGAGCATGTTCAAGCCGAGGAACAGCACGAGGAAGGAGCCGATAATCAGGATGGGGGTCTGGATGGCCGAGAGGGTCATCACGCCCTTCATGCCACCGAACACGGTGAACACGGCTGTTATGAGAATCAGTCCGATGGCGCCATACCAGAAGGGAAGGCCCAGAAGGTACTCGAAGAAGATACCACCGGTAAATGCGGTCACACTAACCTTGGTCAGCACATAGGCAATCAGTGTGATGATTGAAAGCCAGGAACCCGTGCGCTTGGTGTAGCGGAACTTCAGAAAGTCGGGCATGGTGATGATTTTGCCCAGCTTGTTGTTGAGCAGCTGGTAAAAGGGGACAAACAGCCAGCCGAGGATAAGGATCATCCAGCCCTGCATCTCCCAGTGAGCCATGCCCACGCCGTCCTTGGCACCCGTGCCGGCCAGTCCGACGAGGTGCTCGGAGCCGATGTTGGCCGCGAAGATGGCTGCGCCGATGATGTACCAATGCTCGCCCTTGCCAAACAGGTAGTCCTGGCTGTCGGCGCCTTTCATTTTCTCTTTGTCTTTCTTGATGGCCCGGTAGATGGCCAATGCGATGGCCACCACGCCGACGGCGAGCACCGCCCAGTCGAGCCATACAAATTCAGTTGCGTTCCAATTCATTGTTGCGGATTGTTTTTTAGTTAGATGATAGAATGTTTGATTTCCGTTTTGGCACTTCTCTGCTTACTTCCTGACTGAAAACTTGTAAGCAACGTGGCTGTAATATTTCTCGCCTGGCTTGAGATAGGGTTGTGGCCAATCTTTCTTGTTGGGTGAGTCCGGGTATTTCTGGCTCTCCAGGCAAACGGAAACATGCTTGGGATACTTGATGCCGTGCTTGCAGGCGATGCCCGTGCCCTGGAAGTTGCCCGTGTAAACCTGTACGCCAGGCTCGTTGGTGTACATCTCTAACATGATGCCGGTGATGGGGGAGTAGAGGCTTGCGCACACCTTGGTGTCGTCACCCTTTCCGTTCTTGTAGGTGTTCAGGCACCAGTTGTGGTCGTAGCCTGAGGCATTCCTGATCTGGTCAAATGCGGTGTCGTTGATGGTCTCTTCTATGGCGTGGGCCTTGCGGAAGTCCATCGGGGTGCCTTTTACCGGCTTGACTTCTCCCGTGGTCATGTATGTGCTGTCTGCCGGAGTGTAGTTGTCCGCATTGATGTAGAGCACCATGTTCATGCCCTCTTTCGAAGGGTCTCCGTTCAGGTTGAAGTAGCTGTGGTTTGTCATGTTGATGACGGTTTCCTTGTCGGTTGTCGCCTCAAACTTGATGTCAAGCGTGTTGTTGCTCAGCACAGTGTAGGTTGTCGTGGCTGTTACCGTTCCGGGGAAGCCGTTGTCGCCATCGGGTGAAACAATGGTCAGTTTCAGGGTAGAGTCGTTGGGCTGCTCGGCGTTATACACTTGGTACATCCATCCGGTGGGGCCTCCGTGAAGGCAGTGGCCGAAGTTGTTTTGTGGCAGCTGGTACTCCTTGCCGTCTACTGTTATCTTGCCCTTGTTCAGACGGTTGGCATAGCGCCCGACCGATGCGCCGTAGTCGCTCGGGGAATTTTTGATGTCTGCATATTGGGCAATATTGTCATAGCCTAGAACCACATCTGTGGGCTTGCCGTTCTTGTCGGGAACGACCAGTGACACAACGCGTCCGCCAAAGTTGGTGATGCATACTTCCATGCCGTTGCTGTTGCGCAGCGTGTAAAGGGCAGTCTTCTTGCCATTGATGGTTGAGTCAAAGTTAGCTGGGTTCAATCCTGAAACCGTTGTTGCCGACTTGTTGCCGGATGTGCATGCCGACAGAAGGGCCGCAGCGATGCCAAATCCTACGAAGGACGTTTTAAGGTTTTTCATCAGTCAATTTTTTTTAGTTGTTGTTATAGATTGTCTTAATTGGGTGTAAAATTACGATTTAATTCCGAAACGGCCATAAAAATACTGGCGTTTTTTGAGAAAAGTGTATTGCCTACACTTCTGATTTCATCCCGTAGCGATTATTAAGCCAAAAAAGCCTTTTTGGAAGCCGTTCCTTTACACTTTCGTAAATTCTTTTTACCTTTGCAATCATGAACCGTGTCATAATCCCAAAGTTTCTGATTCTATAATGGTTGAGGATGCACCCAACAGGAGGATTGTTACAAATACAATAGCACTGTATTTCCGATCTTTAATAATGCTGCTTATCGGCCTTTACACATCAAGGGTATTTCTGAATGCCCTTGGAGTGACCGACTATGGAATTTACAATGCTGTTGGAGGAATCGTGGCCATGATAGGCTTCGTGACTGCCTCACTGGGAAATGCGAGTTCAAGATTTATCACCATTGCCATTGGCACGGGTGACGAGGAGTTTACAAAGAAAACCTATGGTAACATTAAAGTCATCTATTATGGGCTTTCGGCGTTAATCCTGCTTTTGGGTGAAACGGTGGGACTTTGGTTCTTTTACACCTATATGAACATTCCGCTGGAACGCCTTCATGCTGGTTTCTGGGTTTATCAGTTCAGCGTGTTCTCTACCGCTTTGGGACTCATTTGCGTTCCCTATACATCGTCAATCATTGCGCACGAGAAGATGAAAGCTTTTGCCTACATCAGCCTCCTTGACGCCGGGTTAAAGCTGCTTGTGTGCTATTTGCTTTATGTGATTGCCTTTGACAGACTTGTGGTCTATGCAGCCTTGTTATTTTGTGTGGCCAATATTAGTCGGCTTGCGTATTCCATTTATAGTAAGAGGCATTTTTCAGAAGTTCGCGCCAAGGCTACTTTGTACAGGTCACAATTCAGGGAAATCTTAACCCTCTCTGGCTGGTCTATGGCCAGTGACATGCTGTACATGGGCTATACCCAGGGTCTGAACATCCTCCTTAACATATTCTTCGGTCCGGTGGTCAATGCAGCGCGCGGAATTGTTCTTCAGGTGCAAACTGCACTTAACCTGTTTGTCAGCAATTTCCAGACCGCAACCAATCCACAGATAACGAAATCGTATGCCCTTAATAATCTTGACCGTATGCGGTTCCTGTTCAGATTCGAGAGCAAACTGTCTTTCTTTTTAATGAATGTCCGCAAGTTGCCAATTAGTAGATTCTATGTTTGAAGTCCGCCCTAT